>VOFE01001853.1_pt1 | contig 274001 bp, 325 predicted proteins | sample 5384071 | NCBI WGS metagenome assembly VOFE01 (sample SAMN12384724, study PRJNA508395) | human gut metagenome | isolation source: healthy gut D | host: Homo sapiens
GAGACAGGTGGTACCCCTCGGCCACCGGCCTTGGCACCCGGCCCACCGTCAACGACGATCTTTCCAAGACCTGCGAGACGTTCATCCCGGGCTTCTCGGGCGACCTGTATGGCACCGACCCGGTGGTGGAGTTTTACGCCTACCTCAGCCCCAGCAAAAGTTTGATACGCTGGACGAGCTGCGGGCCTGCATCAACCATGCAGCCCGGCGGGCCCAGGAGTATTTCCAGTAAACGAAAAAACACCGTTCGGCTGAACGGTGTTTTTTGTTTGCAGAAAAGGGAAATACCGCAATACTCAATCGAAGAATCTGCCCTTGAGCACGTTTTTGATCACGGCCTGTTTCAGGGCGGGAGAGGGTGCTGTCCGCCTCCATGGCGGCAAGCAGCGATTCTTTCGTTTCGGTCTGGGCGGCGCATTGGGCAGTGGCGTGGTCCGCGTCGGCATCCAGCACCAGCAGGGCGGGGGAGTCGGGCGTCCAGCGCTGCCATCTGGTGGAGCCGGAAAGCAGCTTTTTGCCGTTGGGGTCGCCGCTGGTGATGAAGTTTTTCAGATAGGCGCGCAGCTGTTCCGCCATGGCCTGATAGCCTGCGCCGGAGAGGTCGGCCCAGCCGAAGTAGGGGTTGCTGCCAGACAGCATCGGGAGGGCGATGCCCTGGAACGAGCCCAGCAGCGGGATCTGTGTTTTGCTGGCGGAAGAGCCGTACTCGATCTGCCCCAGGTAGAGCGGCGCGTCGCTCCGGGCCGCGATCACCTCCGCACTGCCACGGGTGCTGAAGACCCGGCAGAGGGCTGAACCATAGGTGGCGGCAAACTGCTTGGCTGCTTCCAGCTCGTCGGCGGAAAAGCGTTTGGCCTCCTCGCTGGAAAACCAGCTGTCCCACCGGGCGGCGGCGTTGAATTCATCGGCCCCGGTCAGCAGCAGGGTAGGGATTTCGCTGTACGGAGCCGCTGGATATCCGCCCTCGGGCAGGGTGATGCCGTCCGCATAGAGATGGGGAAGACGCTCATCCGTAAACCGGCATTTGCCATCAGCGGAGCCAGACGGGCGGCATCCACGCCACAGAGCCAGCTGCGGACCGCAGGGTCTTCCGTCAGCAGCCAGCGCCGCGCGGCTGCTTCGGTCAGAGCCTTGCCGTCCTGCACGGCCAGCGGTGCCAGAGCAGCGGCAAGTGTTTCAGCACTCGTGTTCTCATCCGCGCAGGTCATGCCGCCGGAAATAGAGATGGCTTTCTGGAACCGGCCCACAAACAGGGGACTGGCCAGCAGGGCCATTCCGTCCCGCCCGCCGGCTGCAAAGCCGAGGACTGTGATGTTCTGCGGGTCGCCGCCGAACGATGCGATATTGTCCCGCACCCAGTCCAGCGCCTTGGCCATGTCCAGCAGGGCAACATTGCCCGTTTCCTCCGGGCCGGAGCAGAACGCGGGCAGGCAGTTGAAGCCGAACAGCCCCAGCCGGTATTCCAGCCCCACGAAGACACAGCCCAGCTGCTCGGCCAGAAATCCGCCCGGAAGCTCCCGCGCGGAGCCGATCTGATTGCCGCCGCTGTGCAGGTAGACGATGACGGGCCGTTTGCTGGCCTTTTCCGTGGTGTAAACGTCTAATTTGAGGCAGTCTTCGGTGCCCAGGGCGCAGGTGCTGTACTGATACGCCGCCGCGCCGGGGACGGTGCAGTCTTTGGCGTCGGCCCAGGGGCGGGGTCCTGCGGGGCTGTCCAGCGGGCGTCCCCGGCGGTGGAAGCGCCGTAAGGGATGCCATACCAGACGAGATGCCCCTCCTGCCGGATGCCCTGCACCGGGCCGTGCTGAGTTTGGCATACCGTGCCGATGAGGGCTGCAGCGGCGGCTGCGGGCAGCGAAAAGCCCGGCAGGCTGGCGGCTGCGGCGGCCACGGCTCCGGATTTGAGAAAACTGCGGGGGAAAACTTGGGTGCTTGCATCGTAAAATCCCTCTCTTGTAAAATACACCTAAATTATAACAGCCCGGGTTTGAAATGCAATGACCGGCCAGCGACAAAATTGTAAAAAATTTTCTTGCTTTTTGCACGGCTTTCTGTTATACTAGCACTGTTACCGCGGCACGGGGCTGGGAGTATGCCTGTTTGGGAGTACCGTTTCCCGCAATCTGTGCTGACGGCAAATAAAATTTTAATAAAGAGGTACTGTACTATGAACAAGCAGGAAGTTATGGCCAAAGTCGCTCTGACCGAGAAGGACACTGGCTCTCCCGAAGTCCAGGTCGCTCTGCTGACCGCTCACATCAACGAGCTGAACGAGCACCTGAAGAAGAACCCGAACGATCACCACAGCCGCCGTGGTCTGATGAAGATGGTTGGCCGCCGCCGCAATCTGCTGGCCTACCTCCAGAAGAAGGACATCGAGCGTTACCGTGCTCTGATCGCAACTCTGGGTCTGCGTAAGTAATAGAAAACAGAGGGCAGGTACCGTACAATGGTGCCTGCCCTTTGCTGTTTTTTTGTGGCTTCCCGTTGTTTGCCGCTCCATGGAACAACAGGCTGCTGTTGCGTGTTGCAGCAGTAAATCGAGCGTCCGTGCGTGCAAAATGCACAGACGCTGGATTTATTGCTATGATGCGCGGCGGGCAGCCTTTTGGATAAAACTGATCCTGAAAAGGACAAAGGAGGCAAAACCAAATGGCAATTGAATTTGGTTCCCGCAAAGAGACCTTTGAAAACTACAAGGTCTACGAGACCATGCTGGCGGGCCGTCCGTTCAAGGCGGAAATGGGCAAGATGTGCGGTCTGTCCAACGCAAGCGCCCTGATCCGTTACGGCGAGACCTGCGTGATGTGCAATGTGGTCATGAGCCCCAAACCCCGCGACGGCGTCGACTTCTTCCCCCTGAGCGTCGAGTTTGAGGAAAAACTCTACGCCGCCGGCCGCATCCCCGGCAGCTTTATGCGCCGCGAGGGCCGCCCCGGCGAGCGCGCCATCCTGACCAGCCGCGTTGTGGACCGCCCCATGCGCCCGCTGTTCCCCAAGGAGATGCGGAACGATGTCTGCATCACCATGACCGTCATGAGCCTGGACCCCGATTGCAGCCCTGAGATCGCCGGTATGATCGGTGCCTCTCTGGTCACCGCAGTGTCCGAGATCCCCTGGAACGGCCCCATCGGCGGCGTGCAGGTGGGCCTGGTGGATGGCGAGATCGTCCTCAACCCCACCCAGGAGCAGCGCCGCCACAGCGACCTGGCCCTGACCGTGGCCGCTACCATGGATAAGATCGTCATGATCGAGGCCGGCGCCAACGAGGTGGATGAGGATACCATGCTCAACGCCATCAAGGCGGCTCATGTCGAGATCAAGAAGATCATCGAGTTCATCAACAAGATCGTGGCCGAGCGTGGCAAGCCGAAGATCGATTTCCAGGTCGTGGGCCTGGATATGGATGTCTTCCACGCCATCCAGAACAAGTATCTGGACGACTTCAAGGCCGCTATGGATACCGACGACAAGAACGTCCGCGATGCCGCTCTGCTGCCCATCATGGACAAGATCGCCGAGGAGTATCCGGATCTGTCCGAGGCAGACCTCGACCTCGTCAGCTACAAGATGCAGAAGTACGTCGTCCGCCGCTGGCTGCTCGACGAGGGCAAGCGCGTGGATGGCCGCGGCATCAACGAGATCCGCCCGCTGGCTGCCGAAGTCGGCATCCTGCCCCGTGTCCATGGCTCTGGTATGTTCACCCGCGGCCAGACCCAGGTGCTGACCACCTGCACCCTGGGCAACACCAAGGACAACCAGCTGATGGACGATCTGACCGATGAGCCCTACAAGCGCTATATCCACCACTACAACTTCCCGCCCTACTCGGTGGGCGAGGCCCGCGCGCCCCGCAGCCCCGGCCGCCGCGAGATCGGCCACGGCGCTTTGGCCGAGCGCGCCCTGGTGCCCGTGCTGCCCTCTCTGGAGGAGTTCCCCTACACGATCCGCTGCGTCTCCGAGGTTCTGTCCTCCAACGGCTCGACCTCGCAGGCCTCCATCTGCGGCTCTACGCTGGCACTGATGGACGCGGGCGTGCCCATCAAGGCACCCGTTGCCGGCATCTCCTGCGGCCTCATCACCGAGGGCGACCGCTGGATGACCATGCTGGACATCCAGGGCGTGGAGGATTTCCACGGCGATATGGACTTCAAGGTGGGCGGTACCCGCAAGGGCATCACGGCCATTCAGATGGACATTAAGATCGACGGCCTGACCTATGACATCATTGCCGAGGCATTCGAGAAGTGCCGCAAGGGCCGCCTGTACATCCTCGATGAGATCATCAAGCCCGTCATCGCAGAGCCCCGCCATGAGCTGAGCCGCTGGGCCCCCAAGATGTTCAGCATGATGATCCCCACCGATAAGATCAAGGACGTCATCGGCAAGGGCGGCAAGGTGATCCAGGAGATCTGCGCCAACTGCAACTGCAAGATCGACGTGGAGGAGGACGGCCACGTGTTCGTGTCCGCCATCGATGTGGACGACGCGAACCGCGCCATCGCGACCATCAAGACCATCGTGGAAGACCCGGAGATCGGTGCTATCTACAAAGGCCGCGTGACCCGCCTGATGAACTTCGGCGCCTTTGTCGAGATCGCTCCGGGCAAGGAGGGCCTGGTCCACATCTCCAAGCTGGACACCAAGCGTGTCGAGCGCGTGGAAGATGTGGTCGCTGTGGGCGACGCCATCGTCGTCAAGGTGACGGACATCGACCAGCAGGGCCGCATCAACCTGAGCCGCCGCGACGCCATTCTGGCTCTGGAAGCCAAGAAGAACGCCCAGCAGTAAGGCTGTAACCTGAAATAAAAGCAGAAACCTCCCGTTCAGCAGGAATTGTTGAACGGGAGGTTTTTCATAATTTCGGCTTCAGACCACCTTGATGGGATGACGGATGACCGGCTTCTGCTTTTCGGGAGCGGTTTTTCTGGGGTCGGACAAATAAATCTCGTGATGCAGACGGCTGGCGGTCAGGTCGTTTTCATAGCCGTTCTGTGCCAGATAGGCGTCCATCAGCGCAACGCTTGCGGGTTCGGCGTCATACGAGCCGATATGCATGATCTGCACACACAATCCCTCGTCGATTGTCCGGAACTCTGCCGGGGAACAGTCCAGCTTCTTCTTTTTGGAAGCGGTCTCCACGGCCCAGTCAAAATCCGCTTTTGTCACAAAATCCGGCAGGCGGATCACGGAGATCCAGTGGAAAGCGGATTTATCTGTATAATCCACACCGGTCACGCCATTCTGCCACCAGAAGCCCTCCAGCGGCGGGACGACATATTCAAAAAATCCCTCCATTTTGTAATCGGTCTTGCAGCTCATTTTCAGTGTGTACGCAACCGCATACAGCACGCCGATGGCCTGCTGGTAGGCGCCGCCCGCCTCGTTGGGGTCGCCGCTGCCCTGCACCGCGATGTAGTTTGCCGCCGGAACCGTCACGATCTCCGGTTTGTTCTTGGGCAGATAAAATTCTTTGTACTCTTTTTTGAAATCAAATGGCATGGCGTTCCTCCATTATTTCAGAAAAAATTTCGGGCTTCTTCCAGATCGTTTACATAAAGGGGATGTGTTCGATTTTCATGGGAAACCACCTTTCCGGAGAGAAGTGTCAGTACTTCAAATTGACAACTATAATTTGTTGATTCGATTATAACATACTACTTTGCGGAACGCAACACTGAAATACAATATCAAAAGCCAGAGCACCACGGTAACGGGTGCTCTGGCTTTTGATATATGATTTGTTATAAGCAAGTGGGAGTATTATACCGCCCGATGAAGTGCTACTGTACTCTGTGAAAAAACGTCCGGACTAAACTTCCGTCCTTGCTGTTCGTTTCACAGTGTGTTAAACTAAACTGAAAGAAATTGTTGAAAACAGGAGGAAACCATCTTGAAACACATTTCGATGTTCGCGCGCCGGGCGGCGGCGCTTTTGCTGGCGGCGGGGCTGCTGGTCGGGGCCATCCCTGCAGCGTTTGCAGAGGAAGAGGGCACCCCGGAGGGCGAGGCGGTCACGGAGGCCGTCTACACGGTGCCCACCACCATTGGCGGGGCCGATACCACCCTGATCCCTGCCGAGGACGAAAACTGCCTTGCGTGGCTGTTCGGCTCCTCGGATACCATCACCATGCCCTACCTGAATATCAAGGGCAAGGGCCTGCGCCGGAATGTGAAACTCAACCTGGTGGACTGCCTGGTGGGCATTACTTACACCGAGCTGGGTTCCATCGGCAGCTTTGTGAGCGCCTCGGCGGCACAGGAAGCCTGGAAAGCCCAGGCTGTGGCCATTCACTCCTACCTGGAATACCACAAAAAGTACGGCTCTTCGGCCAATGCGCTGATCTACACCCCGGTGGACCAGATCCCGGCCTCGGCCCGGTCCGCCATTGAGAAAGCCGTCCGCGCCGTCAAGGACGAGGTGCTGACCTACAACGGCAGCGTCATTGACGCGGTGTGGTCGGCCAGCGCGGGCTACAACACTCAGACGGGCGTCTACGGCACCTGCTCCGGTCTGGACGCCTGGGGGACGGATGTGCCCTACCTCCAGAGCGTGGAGAGCCCCTATGAGCGCCAGTACCATGAGAAAATGCGCCGCATCATCGGCAAGGACTACACCTATCAGGAGTACAACGACAGCAAGACCGGCGAGCCCTACGTCAGCGCCGACACCACCCACAAGGATCTGGGCGGTTTTGTGCAGTACAACACGTTCGTCTCCAATGGCCGCAGCTACCGCAACATCAGCCAGTTTGTGAGCTCCCGTTACTGCTTTGATTTTGGCACCGACGCCAATGGCACCCCCGTGATGACCTACTACGGCTATGGTCACGGCGTGGGCATGAGCCAGTGCGGCGCGGTGGGCTTTGCTGCCGAGCAGGGGATGGGCTACCGTGAGATCCTCCAGCATTACTACACCGGCGTCTCCATGAAGAGCGTGGGCAGTGGTTCCAGCAGCGGCGGCTTCTTTGGCTGGCTGCGGAAGCTGTTCCGCTGACCAAAACGGCGCTGCACTGGAAACCAAAAGGAATTGCGGAAAATCGCTTCTCAAATGCGGCGGAATTTGGTATACTATACAATTGTAACATCAAATGGGAGTTGGAGAAATCGGAATGCAGTTGGACAAGGAAACGAAATTGAAGCAGGAGAAAGAGCGCTGCCGTCAGCTGGCGCAGCGGGTCGCGGAAGAAGCGCACCCCGCCTCGGCCCAGGTGCTGAACAGCGAGTCTGACCTGTTGGAAAAGGCCCTGCGCCGGGCAGGCATCCGGGCGGAAGAGTGGTCTGCACAGGCTGCAGAGCCTGTGGACCTGCTGGTGGTGGAAGACCCCGTGTGGAGCCATCTGCCCCAGCAGCTGCCCGAGAAAGTGCTGCTGGCCAGTGTGGACAGCACCATGATGGCGGCCTGGGCCGAGCAGCTGGCCCGGCGGGGCTATTACCGTGATTTCCGCTGGCGCAGCAAGGGCCGTGCCCAGCAGTCCGCTCTGTTCTGCACCGGCAGCGCCGTGCCCGCCCCGCTGATGATGGTACAGGGCTACGAGCAGGAGATGGACACCCTGCGGGACCGGATGGTCCGGGCCGAGCGCACCTGCAGCGAGGAAGCCGCCCTGATCGAGCGGCTCCGCAGTGACCTTGCGCTCAGCCGCAGCCACGAGCAGCAGCTGGAAAAGGCACTGGGCGAGGTGACCGGCTCGAAGTTCTGGAAGATGACCTGGCCCATGCGCTATGTCGTCAGCAAGAGCCGCCAGATCTGGCACACGTTCCCGCTGTTCGTCTTCCTGCATGACCTGCGCGCCATGGGCGTGGAGGGCGTGCGGGAGCAGGCCCGTGCCCGCCGTGAGTATGCAGTCCTCTTCCCCAGCAAGACCCTGCGGGCAGACCGCTTTGCCCCGGTGGAGCTGCTGGTAAAGCAGGCCAGCCACCAGCCCGGCGGCGAGGCAGGCCCCAAGATCAGCATTGTGGTGCCCCTGTACAACACCCCGCTGAATTTCCTCGAGGAGCTGCTGGATTCCGTCGTCAACCAGACCTACCGCAACTGGGAGCTCTGCTGTGTGGACGCCGGGCAGGACACCGCCGTGGGCCAGCATGTGCAGGCCCGCGCCAAGGCAGACCCCCGCATCCGCTACCAGAAACTGACCGAGAATGAGGGCATTGCCGGGAACACCAACCACGGTTTTGAGCTGGCCACAGGCGATTACATCGCCCTGCTGGATCATGACGATATCCTCCACCCCTGTGCCCTGTGGTACACGGCGCAGGCGATCGTGGAGCAGGGAGCCGATTTCGTCTATACCGACGAGGCGACCTTTGAGGGCAAGGTGGAGAACGTGGTGCTCTACCACTTCAAGCCGGACTTCATGCTGGACAACCTCCGCTCCAACAACTATATCTGCCACCTGACCACGTTCAGCAAGGTGCTGATGGAACAGGCTGGCGGCGGGGAGCGGGCCGAGTACAACGGCAGCCAGGATTACGACCTCTTCCTCCGCCTGACCGAGAAAGCCCAAAAGATCGCCCACATCCCCCATGCGCTCTATTACTGGCGTTCCAGCCCCAACAGCACCGCCAGCGATATCTCCGCCAAGACCTACTGCATCGACGCGGGCATTGCGGCCCTCAAGGCCCACTATGCCCGCTGCGGCGTGGCGGTGGATGACGTCACCCTCATCCCCGGCACCCCGGGCTATTACAAGACGGATTACACCATGGCCCACCCGGGCCGGGTGAGCATCCTCATCCCCACCTGCGACCACATCCGGGATCTGGAGACCTGTGTGGAGTCCATCTACGCCCGCACCACCTACCCGGATTCTGAGATCCTCCTCATTGAGAACAACTCCAAGGCGGAGCAGACGTTCCGTAGCTATGAGCGGATGCGGAAAGAGCACCCCGATACCCTCAAGGTCCTTACCTGGCAGGGCAAGGGATTCAACTACAGCGCCCTGAACAACTTTGGGGCCCAGTACGCCACGGGCGAGTATCTGCTGCTGCTCAACAACGACACCGAGGTCATCACCCCGGGCTGGCTGGAAGAGATGGTCATGTACGCCCAGCAGAAGCGTGTGGGCTGCGTGGGTGCCAAGCTGCTCTACCCGGATGACACCATCCAGCACGCCGGTGTCGGCTTCGGCATCGGCGGCGTGGCGGGCCATCTGCACAAATATTTCCCGGCCACTTCCGACGGCTACATGGGCCGCCTGAACTATGTGCAGGACGTCTACGCGGACACCGCCGCCTGCCTGCTCATCCGCAAGGAGATCTACGACGAAGTGGGCGGTCTGGACGAGAGCTATGCCGTGGCCTTCAACGATGTGGACTTCTGCGTCCGCGTCCGGGAGGCCGGTTACACCAACGTCTTCACCCCGTTTGCCCAGCTCTACCACTACGAGAGCAAGAGCCGCGGCATGGAGGACAACCCCGAAAAGCAGAAGCGCTTCCAGGGCGAAGTGCTCCGCTTCCAGGCTCGCTGGGGCGACCTGCTGGCCAAGGGCGACCCCTGCACCAACCCCAACTTTGACATCCAGCGTGAGGACTTCAGCCTCAAAATTCTGCCTTTGGAGTAAAGCCGATGAATCTTTCCGCATGTATTGTTGTCTATAACGGCTATGACGAGGTGCTCAAGGCGGCCCAGACCGTGCTGCAGTTCACCCGCCGCTACCCGCTGACCCTCTATCTGGTGGACAACGCCAGCCCGGACGGCAGCGGCCCCCGGCTGGAACAGGCCGTGCGGGCGGGTCTGCTGGCTCCCGGGACCGGGCAGCGCGTTGAGGTGCGCTGCCGCAAAGAGAACGGCGGCTTTGGCACCGGCCACAACACCGTCCTGCCGGAGCTTGCCAGCACCTACCACTTCATCCTCAACCCGGATATCCAGCTCATGGCCGATACCCTCAGTGACCTGGCCGACTGGATGGCCCGGCACCCGGATGCCGTGATGGCCCGGCCCGGCCTCGTCTTCCCGGACGGGCGGCCCCAGCGCCTGCCCCTGCGGCGGTGCGCGCTGCGGCCCATGGTCTACCGCCAGCTGTCATTTCTCAAGTTCTGGGAGAAGTACAACGAGGCATCCAGGATATCCTTTGATCATACGAATCTCAAACGCCAATCCAAACCGACGGCTCTTTTGCCGCTGCGCCTCGCTTGAATTCCACCAAGGAGTTCGGCGCTTGCATTGGGGATGGCATCGCGTCGCCTTTGGCGTACGGCCTGCTTTTTTCTGCAATATAAAGTGCAGCCCTCCCCGGACGGTCTGGCACAGGCCTTTATCCTGGGTGAAGAGTTTATTAACGGTGAGCCCTGCGCTATGGTGCTGGGCGATAATATTTTCTACGGCGCAGGTTTCTCCAAGCGGCTCAAGTCCGCTGCCGCCAACGCCGAAGCCGGCCGCAGCACTGTGTTCGGCTACTATGTCACCGATCCCGAACGCTTCGGTGTGGTGGCATTTGACGAAAACGGCCAGGCAACTTCCATTGAAGAAAAGCCCGCACAGCCCAAGAGCAACTATGCGGTTACCGGCCTGTATTTTTACAGCAAAGATGTGTGCGAAAAGGCAAAACAGGTAAAGCCCAGCGCCCGCGGCGAACTGGAAATTACCACCCTGAATGAGATGTACCTGCAGGAAGGCAAGCTGGATGTGCAGCTGCTGGGCCGCGGCTATGCCTGGCTGGATACCGGCACGATGGACAGCCTGGTGGAAGCCGCCGACTTTGTGCGCATGATCGAACAGCGCCAGGGCATCAAGATCTCCGCCCCGGAAGAGATCGCCTATAAATACGGCTGGATCAACCGCGGCAAACTGTTGGAAAGCGCCGAGCGCTATGGCAAAAGCCCCTATGGCCAGCATCTGCGCAATGTTGCCGATGACCGCCTGAAATATTGATGCGGTATAAAGAAAGAGGCACAAGATGAAAATTCTGATTACCGGCTGCCATGGACAGCTTGGAACCGAGCTGCAAAAACAGCTGGCCGATGAAGAATGCGCCCTGGGTCTGCTGCCGGAGCGCCTGCGCAAAGCAACGGTGATCGCCGTTGATGTGGATGAGCTGGATATTACCGACCGCGAAGCCACTGTGACCTATATCCGCCGCACCCAGCCGGATACCGTCATCAACTGCGCTGCTTTTACCAACGTGGATGGCTGCGAAACCAACCGCGATGCCGCTTACCGCGTCAACGCCCTTGGCCCGCGCAACCTGGCATTGGCATGCGAAAAGATCAATGCCCGCCTGATCCATATTTCTACCGACTATGTATTCTCCGGTACAGCCAACGGCGGTGTGGCGTTGGATGAAAGTGCCCTGCCCGCCCCCATTTCGGCCTACGGCCAGACCAAGCTGCTGGGCGAAACCTATGTGCAGCAGTTCTGCCGCCGCCACTTTATCGTGCGCACGGCTTGGCTGTACAGCTATTACGGCAAAAACTTTGTCAAAACTATGGTCAACCTGGCCAAAACGCATGACACCCTGAATGTTGTCAACGACCAGCTGGGCAACCCGACCAACGCCGTCGATCTGGCCTACCATATCTTAAAGCTGGCCGTCAGCCATGACTACGGCGTCTACCACTGCACCGGCAGCGGCATTTGCAGCTGGTATGATTTCGCATCCGAGATCATCCGCCTGTCCGGCCTGCCGTGCACCGTAAAGCCCGTTACCAGCGCACAATATAAAGAGATGAACCCCAAATCCGCAGACCGCCCGGCATGGAGCGCACTGGAAAACCGCGCCCTGCGGTGCAGTGTCGGCGATGACATGCGCGACTGGAAAGATGCAATTCAGGACTTTTTCAATAATTGGGATGGTAAATAAATGAAAACTTATCTTGTTACCGGCTGTGCCGGTTTTATTGGCTCCAACTTTGTCCACTATATGCTGGAAAAATACCAGGATATCCGCCTGGTCAACCTCGACAAGCTGACCTATGCCGGCAACCTCGAAAACCTGGAAGATATCAAGGACGATGCCCGCCATATCTTTGTTAAGGGCGATATCTGCGATAAGGCTCTTGTCACTGACCTGATCGCCAAATATGACCCGGATTACGTCATCAACTTTGCTGCCGAAAGCCACGTTGACCGCAGCATCCGCAACCCGGAAATTTTTGTTGAGTCCAATGTTCTGGGCACCGTTAACCTGCTGCAGTGCTGCAAGGATGCCTGGTACGATGCCGACGCCAAGACCTGGAAGGAAGGCAAAAAGTACCTGCAGGTTTCCACCGATGAAGTATACGGTGCCCTGGGCGCCGAAGGCTACTTTATGGAAACGACCCCGCTGTGCCCGCACAGCCCGTACTCCGCGTCCAAAGCCAGCGCCGATATGTTCGTGAAAGCATTCCATGATACCTATGGCATGCCCATCAACATCACCCGCTGCTCCAACAACTATGGTCCGTATCAGTTCCCCGAAAAGCTGATCCCGCTGCTCATCAACAACGCCAAGCACCACAAGACCCTGCCGGTTTACGGCGATGGTATGCAGATCCGTGACTGGCTGTATGTCATGGACCACTGCAAAGCCATTGATATGGTTGCCAACGGCGGCAAGGACGGCGAAGTTTACAATGTCGGCGGCCATAACGAGCGCCCCAACATCTTCATCGTCAAGACTGTCATCGAGCAGCTGCATGACCGCCTGAAGGATGAGGGCATCAGCGAAGAGCTGATCAAGCACGTGGCGGACCGCCTGGGCCATGACCGCCGTTACGGCATTGACCCCACCAAGATCAAGAACGATCTGGGCTGGTACCCCGAAACCCCCACGGACACGCTCGCGCCTGCCGCAGCACGATGCCGGGGTAGGCGCACTGCAGGCAAGTGCCAGCGTGTATTTGGCGGAGGAGCCGCGCTGGAGCAGGGAATAATAACCGGGAATCGCCATAGGGGATGGCCCTCCTTTGGATGTCGTCCGTGCAGGCGTCGCGCAGGCCGTTGGCCAGGGCTGGCGTCACGAGGGGCCGCGCCCGCTGGCAGGGCCGCGGGAATCGCCATGTGGGGTCCCTCCTTTCCGCCCAGGTCCGGGGCGTCACCCTGCCAGCAGCACCGTCGGAACGGTCAGTCGGTGCTGCCCAGTCCACCAGCCGGAACCGCAGGATGTACTGCCCGCAGACAAGGTCGTTTTCGGCAGGCAGAGCGTAGCCGCCCTGCGCAAAGCTGCACAGCCCCGGGTACAGCACACACCACCAGTTGCGCCCGCCGCCGCTGCCAATATCGATGCGCACGGCATCGTACCGCCCGGCGGGCAGCTGACCAGTGGGGTAGCGCCGGGCGGGAAAGTACATATTCACGAGATACACCCGCACCGGGGCACGGATGCCCTGCGCAGCCAGTGCCCGCTGTGCCGCCAGCTGAAACTGCAAAAGCTGCCCCGCTGCCCATGCCCGCGCCTCCGGTGCGCTGTGCGCCGGACACTGCTGCATCACGGCCAGCACCGCGTCCCGTACCCGGAGCTTGGCGCTCTGGTCAGCCACGGCATCGCTGGCCGCCCGGATGTGCAGCCGCAGGGTGTCGGCGCACAGCGCTGCCCCGGCATCCAGCTGGGTGCGCCCCCAGCACAGTCCCTGCAAAGCGCCGCACAGCGCAAAGCCCACCAGCAAGTTGGCGCATAGCAGCCGCATCTGCCGGACGGAAAGCGGCTTTAAAAACCAGCGAAGCATAAAAAACAGACCCCTCTTCTGGAAATGATAACCAGAGGATGGGTCTGCTGCAGCGGGATTATACAAAAAGAAAGATTTCTCTCAGTCAATGACCGAGAGGGTTCGTATCAGTTCTTCAAAGACTGCATGGGTGCGGGCAGGCGGCCGCCGCGGTTGATGAACACCGAGGGGTCGTGGCTGTTCACCGGCATGATGGGGCCATAGCCCAGCAGGCCGCCGAAGTCCAGCACCTCACCAGCCTTGCGGCCGATGGCGGGGATGACGCGCACGGCGGTGGTCTTGCTGTTCACCATGCCAATGGCGGCTTCGTCCGCGATCAGGGCGCTGATGACGGCAGGGGTGGTGTCACCGGGGATGATGACCATGTCGATGCCCACCGAGCAGACGGCGGTCATGGCTTCCAGCTTTTCAATGGTCAGGCAGCCGATCTCGGCGGCGTGGATCATGCCGGCATCCTCGCTGACCGGGATAAAGGCACCGGACAGGCCGCCAACGTGGTTGGAGGCCATGACGCCGCCCTTCTTCACAGCATCGTTCAGCAGGGCAAGGCAGGCGGTGGTGCCGCAGCAGCCACAGGTCTCCAGACCCATCTCTTCCAGAATGTTGGCCACGCTGTCGCCCACCGCGGGGGTAGGAGCCAGCGACAGATCAATGATGCCTGCGGGTACGCCCAGTGCCTTGGAGGCAAGGTTTGCCACCAGCTGGCCCACGCGGGTGATCTTGAAGGCGGTCCGTTTGACCAGCTCTGCCACCTGGTCGATGGGCGCGTCCTTGGGCAGGCGGGCCAGTGCGGCGCGGACGGCACCGGGGCCGGAAACGCCAACGTGGATCTCACAATCGGGTTCGCCGGGGCCGTGGAAAGCGCCGGCCATGAAGGGGTTGTCCTCCGGGGCGTTGCAGAACACCACCAGCTTGGCCGCGCCGATGCACTGACGGTCTGCCGTCAGCTCGCTGGCCTTCTTCACGGCTCGCCCATCAGCTTGATGGCGTCCATGTTCAGGCCTGCCTTGGTGGCACCGATGTTCACCGAGCTGCACACGATGTCGGTCTCGGCCAGTGCGCGGGGGATGGACTCGATCAGGCGGCGGTCACCGGCAGAAAAGCCCTTGTGCACCAGTGCGCTGTAACCGCCCACAAAGTTGACGCCCACCTTTTTACCGGCGGCGTCCAGCGTCTTTGCAAAGTCCACGGGGTCTGCCTCCGGGCAGGCACCCAGCAGCATGGCGATGGGTGTGACACTGATGCGTTTGTTGATGATGGGAATGCCGTACTCGGCACTGATGTGCTCCACCGTGGGCACAAGGTTTGCGGCCTTGGTGGTGATCTTGTTATAGATATTCTCGCAGGCTTTTTTGGGGTCCGGGTCGATGCAGTCCAGCAGGCTGATGCCCATGGTCACGGTGCGCACGTCCAGATTGTCCTGCGTGAACATCTCGATGGTCTCGAGAATGTCACCGGTATTAAACATACTCATAGCGGTTGCGGGCTCCTTTCCGGCTCAGATGGTGTGCATGGCGTCGAAGACTTCCTGGCGGGTGAGGTTGATCTGCATCCCCATCTCGGCGGCCAGTGCATCGCAGCGCTTGTGCAGCTCTTCGTGGCTCACATTGCAATTGCTGATATCCACCAGCATGATCATGGCGAACATGCCATGCAGAATGCTCTGGGTCACGTCCTCGATGTTGATATTCAGTTCGGTGCACAGACCGGCGACCTTGGCAACAACGCCCACGGTATCGTGACCAATGACGGTAATGAATGCTTTCATCGTTTCCACCCTCGTTTTTTTCCTTATAGTGATTGGTGCCGCCAAAACCCCCGGCACACGCTTACCCTTCCAGTATAGCAGATTTTAAAATTTTGAACACACTTTTTAAAAAAAGAGCAGAATACGGGGGCAAAAGACATTCTATATAGAAAAAAAAAAAATCAAGTGCAATCTGCCGGGGCTTGCTATACTTATACATAATTTCCTGCGGATTTCCGTGTAGAGGGTTGAAAAGGAGTATATGACAATGGAACAGCTTTTGAAAATTCTGGAAGATAACGCGCGGCTTTCCGTTGAGGACATTGCCACGATGCTGAATAAATCCCCCGCCGAGGTGGCGGCCATGATCGACCTGGCCCGGGCGCAGGGCATCATCAAGGGCTACAAGACCCTTGTGGACTGGGAAAAGGCCGGGGTGAACCGGGTGGAGGCGGTCATTGAGCTGAACGTCAGCCCCAAAAAAGAGCCGCGGTTTTGACGAGATCGCCGCCACCATTGCCTCCTTTGACGAGGTGGAGAGCGTGCTGCTGATGAGCGGCGGCTACGACCTGCAGCTGGTCATCAAGGGCCAGACCTTCCAGGAGATCGCCCTGTTTGTGGCAAAGCGGCTTTGCCCGCTGGACGATGTGCTGTCCACCGCCACCCATTTTGTGCTGCGCACCTACAAAAAAGAGGGGCGGCTGTATCAGGATGAAGAAATTGATGAAAGAGAGTGCACGGTGCTGTGATGGATTATGATAAACTGATCGCGCCTGCCGCCAAGGCCATGCGCCCCTCCGGCATCCGCAAATTTTTCGATTTGGCCGCCGAAATGCCCGAGTGCATCAGCCTTGGCGTAGGCGAGCCGGACTTTAAGACCCCGTGGGCTGTGCGCGAAGCCGGCATTGAAAGCCTTGAGCATGGCCGCACCCGCTATACCTCCAACGCCGGCTTAAAAGAGCTGCGCGCCGAGATCAGCCGGTATCTGGAGCGGCGCATGAACCTGCGCTACGACCCCATGCGGCAGATTTTAGTGACCGTGGGCGGCAGCGAGGCCATTGATATGTGCATTCGCACGCTGGTCAAGCCCGGGGACGAGGTGATCATTCCGGAGCCCTGCTTTGTGTGCTACGAGCCCATCACCACCCTGTCCGGCGGCGTGCCGGTGCACGTTGCCTGCCGTCAGGAGGACGAGTTCCGTCTGCGCGCCGATGCGCTGAAGGCAGCCATTACCCCCAAGACCAAGCTGCTCATCATGCCGTTCCCCAACAACCCCACCGGTGCGGTGATGGAGCGCGAGGATCTGGAAGCAGTGGCCGAGGTGCTGCGCGGCACCGATATCATGGTGCTGTCTGATGAAATCTACGCAGAGCTGAACTACGGCCTGCGGCCGCACGTTTCCATTGCCACTCTGCCCGGTATGGCAGAGCGCACCATCGTGGTGAACGGCTTCTCAAAAGCGTATGCCATGACCGGCTGGCGGCTGGGCTACGCCTGCGGCCCGGAGGCGGTCATTAAAATTATGACCAAGATCCACCAGAGCGCCATCATGAGCGCCCCCACCACCAGCCAGTACGCCGCCATCACTGCCCTGAAAGAGTGCGATGGCGAGATCGACCGGATGCGGGACGAGTACAATATGCGCCGCCGCCTGGTGGTGCGCAGCTTCAACGATATGGGTCTGACCTGCTTCGAGCCCCGGGGCGCGTTCTACGCCTTCCCCTGCATCAAGAGCACCGGCATGAGCAGTCAGGAGTTCTGCACAAAGCTTTTGGAGCAAAAGCACGTTGCCATCATCCCCGGCGATGCCTTTGGCGCTTCCGGCGAGGGGTACTGCCGCGTTTCCTACGCTTACAGCGTGGAGCACCTGACCGAGGCGCTGAAGCGCATCCGGGAATTTTTGGTGGAAAACAACATCTACCACGGCAACTGAGGAGGAACACAGATGGAACGGCGAGAGCGGAAAAACGCAGTGACCGTGCTGGCCCCGGCCAAGCTCAATCTGGCACTGGATGTAGTGGGCCTGCTGCCCAATGGCTACCATGCGCTGGACATGACCATGCAGGCCATCACCCTGTACGAGCGGGTGGTGCTGCGCCGCAGCGCCGGGCTCAGTCTGCGTCTGCCGGGCAGCCTTGTGCAGCCCAACGATAAAAATACTGCCATCAAGGCGGCGCTGGCGTTCTTCCACTACACCGGCCTGCTGCGGGGGTGGATATCACCATCTACAAAAACACCCCGGTGCGGGCTGGTATGGCGGGCGGCAGTGCAGACGCTGCCGCCGTGCTGGTGGGCCTGAACGCCCTGTACGGTGCAAAGCTTTCCATGAGCGAATTGTGCGCGCTGGGCGCAGGCATTGGCGCGGATGTACCCTTTGCCCTGATGGGCGGAACCTGCCGGGTACAGGGCGTGGGCGACTTCCTCAAGGCGCTGCCGCCGGTGCCGGACTGCTGGTTCACAGTGGTGATGCCGGACTACGGCGTGTCCACCCCGGAGGCCTTTGCCGCCTATGATACCGTGGGCAGCAGCACCCACCCGGACTGTGAGGCGCAGGAAAAGGCTATCCGCACCGGAGACCTGGACGCCGTATGTGCTGCCGCCGGGAATGCGCTGGAAGAGTGCAGCGGCGCAAAGGACAACGAGGCGATCAAAGCCCTGCTCCGGGCCCACGGCGCTGTCACCGCCCTGATGACCGGCAGCGGCGCGGCAGTGTTCGGCGTGTTCCGGGACGAAGCTGCCGCCAGAACCGCCGCAGCGGCAGCAAAGCGGCAGTGGCCGCAGGTCTACGTTGCGCAGCCCGACCGCGGCGGTGCACGGGTGATCCGCTAAAAAAAGTATAAACCTCCTTCCCGCAGGGCATACTGGCCCCAAAGGAAGGAGGTCTTTTTTGTGCAGACCTTTTACAAAATCTGCCTGCTGCTGCTCATTGTGGGCGGTGTGAACTGGGGGCTCGTGGGGCTTTTTCAGTTCGACCTTGTGGGCTGGCTGCTGGGCGGCAGCACCTCGGTGTGGTCCCGCATCGTGTTTGCGCTGGTGGGCTTGGCTGCCCTTGGCTGCATTCCGGAACTGTTCAGCGAAGAACCGGAGGAAGAATAACAAAACGGCTGCTGCACTTTGCGTGCAGCAGCCGTTTTCAGGTTATAGTTTTTCCAGCGAAAATATAAAATATTTTCTGTGTGGTTTACTGGTCGTTATCCACATCGTCCCAGCCAATGAGGTCGGGCAGGGTCAGTGTCTCGTCCGAGCAGTGGTGGCTTGCGCGGCGCTGGTCGGCGGCCTTGGTGTGCACTACCTCGCGGGCAAGCTCCCGGATGGCAATGCAGTCCTCCGGCAGGTCGGTCTGGCTGCGGCCGGAGTGGGTGAACAGGATCTTGCCCTCGTGGCCTACGATCAGGGTCATGGGCAAAATCTGCGGGGCATTGCGGTCGTAGTGATAACCGGCATCCCGGGCACTTTTGTAGATGCGCTGGGCAGAAAAGCTCCAGCTCAAAAGCCCGCGTGCCTGCTCCACCCCCAGATAGCTGTACAGCACCCCCGGCGCATCGCAGATGATGGGAAAGGGAAACTCCTTCCCCTGTGTAGCCTCGGCCACCGCGCGGGGGGCTGAGCGCACCACACAGGCCAGCCGCACACCCCGCAGCCGCAGCAGGGTCTTTAAGTAGCGGGTCAGGTATTCCCGGGTGACCGGGTGGTCGAACCCGGGCAGAAAGATCATGCACAGGGGCTCGGTGCCCGCACACAGGGCGTAAAAATCGTTGCCCGGGGTGGTGGGGGTGTCGAAGGTGAACCGGGGAATGGAAGTACCAACCAGATGCTCAGAGCTCATGCCGCAATTGCACATCCTTTCAAATGGTGATAAAAAAATCCACAGCCGTGCCCTGTGTTTGCAGGGGCACAAGCGGTGGATTGGATTACTATAAAGATCCCGCCCGGTCGTCTGCGGTCAATCAAACCTACCCTTACGGACAGGTGGGTGCCCTGTCTCCGGAATCACGCTTCCTCATCGAACCTCCATGGTCGACCCATGGCGGGGAGGTCTGCAATCCACCGGAGAACTCCGGGCTCCCGTTGAATGATTAGTAGGATCATACAAACCGCAACAAATCGAGCCGGGCAGGAAGTCTTGCACGGGTCAATCCGTCAAAGGACTTACTCGATATCGTAGTCCTCGCTCAGACGCTGTTCGAACAGCTTGCTGACTTCCATCAGCACCTCGTCATCCTCTACAACGTCCAGATATTCGCCTTCGTCGTCCTCCCCGACACTCAGGATTACCAGCTGGGCGTCCTCGTTCAGGTCCTCTTCGTTCTCGGCGTATTCCACAACAGCCAGATAATGCACGCCCTTGTGGTCCAGCGCATCGATCACCTCAAACGTGACCTCGTTGCCGTCCTCGTCCTCAAGGGTCATCAGGTCGGGCTGATATTCTTCCTCAGTATTGGGGTTCTTGATCTCGTCAGACATAATACGCTCCTGTATTGCTTTAAGCCAAAAAGCAGTTGATGCAGCGGGCTGCGTCCCGCTTGGTCTGCTTATAGTGTAGCGTGTTTTGCGCAGTTCGTCAAGATGCTTTTTCGCACAGAAATCATTGGATAAATTTTCACGCAATTTCCTCTCGCACTGCCGCGCAGAATATGGTATACTACTGGTTAAAGCTTTTGCGCTGCGCTGTGCAGCGTTGTAGTACAGTATATGGAACAGGGAGCGGGAGTATGTTGAAAAAATTCGGGGCAGTCTGTCTTGCGGCGGTGCTGCTGCTTACGGGCTGCAGTCTGCGGCCGCAGGAAAACGGCAGCAAGGTCCAGAGCATCAGCCGCCCGGCGGTGGAATCGGCCGAGCTGCAGTTCACCCACCCGGCAGCAGGGGACACGGTTGCGGTGTTCGATACCTCTGCGGGTGTTTTCCGTGCGGTGCTCTTCCCGGAAAAGGCCCCGCAGGCCTGCGATAACTTCATCGGCCTTGTACAGCAGGGTTACTACAACGGCCTTACCGTGAGCCGGGTGGAGAACCAGTTCGTGGTGGAAGCCGGGCAGGGCGCAGACGGTAAGGGCTCTACCATCTGGAAGGGCAGCCGCTACCCGGTGGAAGCATCGGACAGCCTGCACCACTACGCCGGGGCGCTGTGCATGGGCGTGGACGCCTCCGGCGCGTGCGCCAGCGTGTTCTATGTGGTGGAATCGCTGCCGGGAGAACAGTCGGTAACGCAGGAGCTGGTGGACCAGATGAACGCCGCCGGTTACCGCGCCGAGGTGGTGGCAGCCTACCAGACCGCGGGTGGCGCACCCTATCTGGACTACACCGACACTGTGTTCGGGCAGGTGTACGAGGGTATGGATGTGGTGGATACCATCGCCCAGACCGCCGTGGACGAAAACCAGAAGCCCACCACCGATATCACCATCAACAGCGTGAGCATCGAGACCTATCAGGGGTAAATAGTATAGCAAAAAATGATGCCTGTGCGTGAGCACAGGCATCATTTTTTATATCTCCCCGGGGTGTTCCTTGCGCCATGCAAGGTAGTCCTCTAAAATCACCGTGGCACTGACCGAATCCAGAATCTCCTTGCGGCGGCTGCCGTAGGTGCCGCTTTCGTCCAGAAGGTCAGCGGCGGCGCAGGTGGTCTGCCGCTCGTCCCACATCCGCACCGGCAGGCCGCTCCAAAGTTCCACGGTCTTTGCCAGCTTGCGGCTCTTGGCGGCGCGTTCGCCCTCGGTGCCGTCCATATTCAGCGGCAGACCGATCAGGATCATCTCGGCTTCGATCTCCTTGGCTACCTCGCAGACCCGGGCGGCAACCTTGTTGCGCGCCTTTAAGGTGATCTGGGGCGTAATGGCAGTGGTCAGAAATTCGGTGCGGTCGCAGGTGGCAAGGCCGGTGCGGCTGTCCCCGTAGTCAACGGCTAAAATCTTCATACAAAGTCCCTTTCCGGTGTGCAGAGTGTTTTTTTCAGTGTACCACAGCCGGCAGGGGATTGCAAAGAAAAGCGGTGGTTTTATCTTTGCTTTCGTGTTACAATAAAGGCAAAAATCAACGAGCGGGAGGAGACCGAAATGCTGAAACTGGTTCTGGGCGCTTCCGGCAGCGGCAAGACCACCCTGCTGTATGCCCGCATCCGTGCCCGTGCCGAGGCGGGAAAGCGCAGCATCCTGCTGGTGCCGGAACAGTTCACTTCCAGCACCGAGGCCGCATCTACCGGGAACTGGGCGATGCTCTTTCCGGCATGGTGGAAAGCTTTTCCTTTACCAGTCTGGCCGAGCATATCCTTGCGATAGAGGGCGGCGCGGCGGTGCAGACCCTGACCGATGCCGGGCGGGCGGTGCTGGTGCGCCGTGCGCTGGAGGAATTGCAGGATAACGTGCACTACTACTACCGCCACCGGCGCAGCGCAGCCTTTTGCCAGATGGCGGCAGAGACCATCGACGAGCTGAAAAGCGCCGGGCTTTCCGGGCAGCAGTTGCAGGAGCTTGCCCGGGACTGCGGCACCGAGAGCGCGAAGCTGGGCGAGCTGGCGCTCATCTTTCAGGGCTACGAGAGCCTGCTGGCGGGCACCGGCATGGACCCCGCCGACCGTCTGGAGCTGGCGGCAGACCGGCTGGAAGCTGCGCTTGCCCGGAACGAGCTGCCGGACTTTCTGCGCGAGCGCGAGGTGTTCATTGATGAGTTCGACACCTTCAACGCGCCCAAAAAGCGGCTGATGGGTGCCATGCTGGCCGCCCTGCCCGCTGTAACGGTGGCGCTGTGCGAGGACGGCGCACCCATGCAGCCCGGGGACCTGGAACTGTTCTCCGGTGCAAAACAGGTGGCGGCGCAGCTGCGCCAGCTGGCGCGCAAAAACGGCGCACAGGTGGCAGCGCCGGAGCTGCTGCGGCGGGACCTGCGCCATAAAGATGCTCCGGGGCTTGCTGCCTTGACCGAGCTGCTGGAGACAGGCAGCTGCACCCCGCCGGAAAGCGCCCCGGAGCTGCGGCTGTTTGCCGCCGCCAGCCGGGAGGAGGAAGCACGCTGCGCCGCCGCCGCCATCCGCCGCCTGATGCGGCAGGGTGTGCGCTGCGGAAAGATCGCGGTGGTCTGCCGCGATATCAGCCTGTACCGGGCTGCGGTGCGGTACGAGTTCCGCATGGCAGAGATCCCTCTGTACTGCGACGAGCCCACCACCCCGGAGTTCAGCGCCCCCGCCACGGCGGTGCGGGCGCTGCTGGCATTACTGCGGGGCGCGGACATGACCGAGCAGCTGACCGTGCTGGCCAAGACCGGCCTGTGCGCCCTGACCGAGCCGGAAGTCTGCGCGCTGGAAAACTACGCCTACACATGGTCGCCCAATGCAGCGGCGTGGCGGGCAGAATTTACCAAAAGTCCCCGGGGCTTCGGTGACGCCGAACTGACCGAGGAAGATACGCTGAACCTGACCCGCGCCGAGAACGCCCGCAAAAAGCTGGTGACGGCGGTGGATAACCTGCGCGGCAAGGTGCGCAGCGCCAACGCGGAACAGATCAGCCGGGCGCTGTATTTCTGCCTGAAGGAGCTGGGCGCAGAGGGACAGCAGGCCGCACAGGTGGAGGATATCCGCACCGCTCGGGGCATCCCGGCGGCAGAGGAAGCCGCCCGCGAGTGGAACGTGGTGATGCAGCTGCTGGACGAGATGGCGCGGCTGCTGGGCAGTCAGGGCATCACCGTGCCGGAGTACGAGGATCTTTTCAGCCTGCTGCTGCGCTCCTCTGACCTGGGGCACATCCCGCAGACCTTGGACGCGGTGGTGCTGGCAAGCGCCGGTAAAATGCGTCTGGATGCGCCGGACTATGTGTTCGTGCTGGGGCTGGCAGAGGGCGAATTTCCCTGCACTCCCGCAGAGAGCGGCCTGCTGACTCACGCCGACCGCGACCTGCTGATGGCAAAACAAATCGATCTGCCGGACTGCTTTGAGAACCGTGTGGTGCGCGAGCAGGTCTGTTTTTACAAGGCCCTTACCGCCCCGGCAAAGGGGCTGTGGATGAGCTGGCCGAAGGGGCAGGGGCAGACCCTGTGCGCTGCGCTGGAACCCATCGTGGAGGCGTTGCAGCCCGCCGCACCGCAGCTGGAACTGATCGACCTTGCCGCCACCCCCGCAGACGGCTTAGACGTGCTGCGGCGGCTGGCCGCTGACCGAACTGGAACGCGCCAGCCTGACCGAGGCGCTGCGCGCCCCCGGCGAGGGGGTACAGGCACCCCGGGGGCTTGCCCTGTTGCAGCGCATGGAGCAGGACCCGCCCCGGCAGGTGCAGGATCTGCCCACGCTGGAAATGCTGCTGGGCAGGCGGCTGCACATCTCGCCCAGCCAGCTGGAAAAATACTATACCTGCCGCTACGGCTACTTTTTGCAGTATGTGCTGGGGCTCAAGCCCCGCCGCCGTGCGGAGCTTTCGGCTGACCAGAGCGGCACCCTGATGCACTGGGTGCTGCAGATGGCGCTGGACCCCCACCCCGGGGCGGACAATCCCTGCGCCGGGCTGCGCCCCTTTTTGGAACTGGACGATGCCGCCATGGCTGACCTTGCCGCCGCGCTGGTGGACGAGTACGCGCGGCGCTATCTGCCAGAGGATACCGCACGCTTTGCCTACCTGCTCTCCCGGCTGAAAAAGAGCATGACCAGTCTGTTGTGCTATCTGCGGGACGAGCAGAACCAGTCCCAATTCAAGCCCGTGGCCTGTGAACTGAAGATTGGCCGGGGCGAGGACGCTGTGCCCGGACAGGTGTACCGCCTGTCAGATGGGCGCACGGTGCAGCTGGTGGGCACGGTGGACCGCGCCGACGAGTGGATCGAGGACGACGGCACCCGCTGGGTGCGGGTGGTGGACTACAAGACCGGCAGCAAAAAGCTGGACTTGAAAGAGGTCTACTGCGGGCTGGACTGCCAGATGCTGCTGTATCTGTTCAGCCTGACCCGGGATGCCGGCGGGCGCTTTACCGGCGCACAGCCGGCGGGCGTTTTGTATCTGCTGGCGGACCCAGCCCCCCAGACCCTGCCCCGCGAGCAAGCTGCCCGGGCGGTGGAGTACCAGCTGGACGGCCTTGTGCGGGACGAGCAGAAGATCTTTGATGCCATGGATGCAGACGAAACCGGCAAGTACCTACCCTTTGGCTACCGCAACGGCGCACCCAGCCCCTACCAGAAGGACAAGCGGGCGGACAGCGCCAAGCTCAACCGCATCCAGCTGCATCTGGACGATCTTGTTACCCAGATGGGCGAGCAGCTCTACGGCGGGCAGATCGCCGCCGAGCCGCTGGTGGTGAGCAGCAGCAAAAGCCCCTGCACATGGTGCGATTACAGCTTTATCTGCTGCCACGAGACCGGGGTGCACGAGCGTGCGCTGGAAGCCCCTGCAAAGCCCTTTGAACCCGAGGAAGAACCCGAAGAAGAGGAGGAACAGCCGTGAGCGGACCAAAATGGACCCCGGCGCAGCAGGCCGCCATTGCCGACCGGGGCGGTGCGCTGCTGGTAAGCGCAGCCGCAGGCAGCGGCAAGACCGCTGTGCTGACCGAGCGCGCCGTGCGGCTCATCACCGACCCGGAGCACCCGGTGGACGCCGACCGGCTGCTCATCGTCACCTTTACCAATGCGGCGGCGGCAGAGCTGCGCGCCCGCATCGGGCAGGCGCTGCTGCACCGCAGCCAGCTGCAGCCCGGCAACGCCATGCTGCGCCGTCAGCGGATGCTGCTGCAGCGGGCCCCCATCTGCACCATTGACGCGTTCTGTCTGGACCTGCTGCACAAGCACTTTCAGGCGCTGGACATCCCGCCGGATTTTGCCCCGGCAGATCCCGGTAGCGTGGAGGTGCTGCGGGCGTCGGCACTGGCCGAAACGCTGGAAAATGCCTACCGCGACCCGGACTTCTGCGCCTTTGCAGACCTGTACGGCAAGGGCCGCACGGATAAACCCGCAGGCGATGCCATTTTGCAGATCTACGATTTTCTGCGGGCGCTGCCGGATTATAACCGCAAGCTGGACGAATTTCTTGCGCCATACGAGCAGGAAAACGGCTTTGCTTCCACCTGCTGGCACGACCTGCTTCTGGCCGAAGCTGCCCGCTGCGCCAAGGCTGCGCGGGAACTGCTGACGGCAGCGCTGGCCGACTGCCATGCGGATTTTGACCAAGAGCTGGCAGCTGCTGAGGAAAAAAAGACCCCATCCGCCCGGGCAAAGGCACAGCTTGCGGTGGCAGAAAAATACGAGGAGGCCGGTACAAGGCTGGAAAAAGCCGCCGCCTTCTTTGCGCAGGCGGAGCAGCTGGCCGCTGCCGGACAGTGGGACCCGCTGTACGACCTGCTCACCCCCTATGTGCTGGGCATGGAGGAAGCGCCGGGGCTGAAAGGCATGAAAAAGCGTCTGGGCGGCGACCACAAGGCGGAGATCAAGACCCGCTCGGACGAAGCTGCCGCCTTGTTTGAGCAGATGACCCAGCTCATCTGCTGCTCCGAGGCCGAAGCCGAGACCGACCGGCAGATCACCCTGCCCCGGCTGCGGGCGCTGTTTGCCGCCGTGCGGGACTTCGATGCCCGGTTCACGGCCAGAAAACGGGAGCGCAAGCTGCTGGAATTCAGCGATTTTGAACACCTTGCCCTGCGGCTGCTGCGCACCCCGGAGGGAAAGCCAACCCCTTTGTGCGAGAACATCCGGCAGGACTACGCCGCCGTGATGGTGGACGAATATCAGGATACGAACGCCCTGCAGGACGCCCTTTACCGCTGCCTTGCCGCCCCCAGCGGGGATGATTTGTTCCTCGTGGGCGATTTGAAGCAGAGCATCTACCGCTTCCGGCAGGCAGAGCCGGGCATCTTCCGGCAAAAGCTGGACAGCTGGCCGCTGCTGCCGGGCGCAAAAGCCCGTCCCCGCCCGCCGGAGGGCACCCCGGGCACGGACGCACTGCTGGCGCTGGATGCAAACTTCCGCTCCGCACCGCAGGTAGTGGCGGGCATCAACTATCTCTTTGAGCAGCTCATGACCCCGGAGCTGGGCGATACCGCCTACGGAGACGGGCAGCGTCTGGTCTGCGGCGCGCCCGGGGAATATCAGGGCAGCGTGGAAGTGCAGTTTTTGCCGGACGATGAGACGGAAACCGATGCAGGCTGGATCGCGGAGCGCATCGCGCAGCTGGTTTCTGCCGGAGAGCCGGTGCGGGAGGGCAGCACCACCCGCCCGGTGCGGTACGAGGACTGCTGCATCCTGCTGGCGGCGCGCACCGAGTTCCCGGCGTATGTGGAGGCGCTGACCGCCCGGGGTATCCCGGTATATGCCGACGCCCGGGAGAACCTGATGCTTGCGCCCCACATCCGCCCCCTCATCGCCCTGCTCAAGGTCATCGATGACCCCTCGCAGGACATCTATCTGGCCGCCGCCATGCTGGGCCCCATGTTCGGCTTTACCGAGGATGACCTTGTGCGGCTGCGCGCCCGCAGCCGTCAGGTACAGGCCGAGTCGGACAAAAAGCCCGCCCGCATCAGCCTGTACGGCGCACTGCTGCTGGCGCTGGAGGACCCGGCAGACGATCCCTTTACCGAGAAGGTGAAGGATTTCTACGCTCACCTCACCGCCCTGCGGCAGATGGCGCGCAGTGCCCCGGCAGAGCAGCTGCTGGAAGAAATTTTTGCCTCCACCGGTTATCTGGCGGCGCTGGGCGTGCTGGAAAACGGTGCCCGCCGCCGGGAGGATGCCCGCCGGTTTGCCTCCTTCTGCGCCACCTCCGGTGCAGGCGGCATCTCGGCGCTGGTGCGCGCCATTGATGCCGCCGCGCAGGCCGGCAGCACCGGACAGGACACTGTGCCCAGCGGGGTGCACCCCGGGTGCGTGTCCATCATGACCATCCACCGCTCCAAGGGCTTGCAGTTCCCGGTGGTGTTCGTGGGGGATACAGCCCGCAAGTTCAACGCTTCGGATATCCGTCAGCCGGTGCTGGTGCACCGCAGCTACGGCGCGGGGCTGCGGCTGCGGCCGGAAAACGGCGAGGGCGCCTACAAGACCGCCGCCTACACCGCGCTGGCCGCTGTCCACGCCAGGGAGCTGCGCAGCGAGCAGATGCGCCTTCTGTATGTGGCGCTCACCCGTGCGCAGGATAAGCTCATCCTCACCGTGCCCCTGAGCAGCGGCAAAACCGCAAAGCCCTTTGCCAAGGCGGCGGCTTTTCTGGCTGCTGGGGCGGGAGCTACGCTGCACCAGCAGGCCAACAGCTTTGCCGACTGGCTGCGGGCGGCGCTACTGGTGCACCCGGACGGCGGGGTGCTGCGGCAGCTTTCCGGCAACCGGGAGCTGCTGTTTGTGCAGACCGAAAGTACGATGGCAATCAAAGTGTGTGACGATGCCGTGCAGCTGTCCGAGGAAATAGATACAGATACGCCGGACGAAACGCCGGAAACGGACTCGGCCTTGGTTGAAACGCTGCGGCAGAACTTTGCGTGGCAGTACCCGGCGGCAGCGCTTGCACAGGTGCCCGCCAAGGTCAGCGTGACCAGCATCGTGCACAAGGCCGAGCAGACCACGCTGGAGCGCCCGGGCTTCCTTTCCAAGGACGGCCTGACCGCCGCCGAGATGGGCACGGCTCTGCACGCCTTTCTGGAGCACGCGGACTTTGCCCGGCTGGCTGCGGCCAAGGCTGCGGGCACGCTGGACGCGGCCATCCCGGCAGAGCGCGACCGTCAGGTGGCATTGCAGCTGACCGCCCCGGAGATCGCGGAAAAGCTGGATGCGGTGTGCATCCGCCGCTTTGTGGAAAGCGAAGCCTTTGCAAAGATCTGCGCCGCCGAGCAGGTGCTGCGGGAGCTGCCCTTTATCACCGCACTGCCCGCTGGTGCAGTGCTGGCGGCGCAAGGACACGAGGCACTGCCCGCTGCCGCAGACGCGCAGGTGCTGGTGCAGGGCATCGCCGACCTTGTGCTGGTGTACCCGGATCATCTGGAACTGCTGGACTACAAGACCGACCGCCGCAAGGCCGAGAGCGACTTTTTGCGCGCCTACCGTGCCCAGCTGAACCTTTACGCCATTGCCATCGAAAAGCGCTTTGCACCGAAAAAGGTGACCTATAAGGGCATCTACTCCTTTGCACTGGGCAAACTGATCGAAGCGTAAAAGGGAAAAGTCATATTTTTTCCAAAGAACGCATAAAAAGTGCTTGACAGGGCAGATAAAGCGTGGTAGAATAGCCGGGTAAAGAAAGCAGCTACGGCCTGTGCCGCGCTCGCCTTGCGGGAGAATGTCCCCGGGCTATACCCGAAACAGCAGCTTGTTCCTTTGCGAATGCTGCGGCTTTGTGTGAAATTTCGCGCGGCTGTCCAGAAATGGGCGGCCGCGTTTTCTATGCCAAATATTGCAACACTATGGATTTTGTTTGGAGGTGCATTCATTATCGCTACCGCTGGAAAGTCGAAGGAACTGGAGATCAACGGCCAGATCCGTGATCGTGAGGTTCGCCTGATCGGTGCTGACGGCGAGCAGAAGGGCGTTGTGTCCATTCAGGTGGCCATGCGCGCTGCAGAAGAAGCCGGGCTCGATCTGGTAAAGATCGCACCGCAGGCTGTGCCGCCTGTGTGCAAGGTGCTGGACTACGGCAAATACCGTTTTGAACAGCAGAAGAAGGAGAAGGAAGCCAAGAAGAACCAGAAGGTGGTCGAAGTTAAAGAGACCCGCCTTTCGCTCAACATTGACACCAACGACTTCAATACCAAGCTGAACCAGACTGCCAAGTTCCTGGCAGCTGGCCACAAGGTTAAGGTTTCGATCCGCTTCCGCGGCCGTGAAATGGCGCACAGTGCTCTGGGCGCAGACGTGCTGAAGCGTTTTGCCGAGGCTCTGCCTCAGGCATCCACCGATAAGCCGCCCGTGCTCGAGGGCCGCACGATGTCCATTCTGCTGATCCCGAAACCCAATAAGGACTAATTTTAGGAGGAAACTAAAATGGCTAAGATGAAACTGAAGACGCACTCCGGCGCTAAGAAGCGCTTTAAGCTGACCAAGAACGGCAAGATCAAGCGCGGCCACGCATTCCGCAGCCACATCCTGACCAAGAAGACCACCAAGCTGACCCGTGGCTACCGTCAGCCCAGCTACGTTGATAAGACCAACGCAGCTACCATCAAGAGCATGCTGCCCTACGCCTAAGAGCGAGCCGCAGGTACACAAAACTTTCTACGAGATACTAAAGGAGATATAAAAAATGGCACGTATCAAAGGCGCAACCATGACCCACAAACGTCGTAAGAAGATGCTGAAGCTGGCCAAGGGCTTCTACGGCTGCAAGAGCAAGCACTTTAAGATGGCCAAGCAGCAGGTCATGAAGAGCGGCAACTACGCTCTGGCTGGCCGCCGCATGAAGAAGCGTCAGTTCCGCAACCTGTGGATCTGCCGCATCAACAACGCAGTTCGTCCTCTGGGCATGAACTACTCCACCTTCATGGCTGGCCTGAAGAAGGCTGGCATCGAGCTGAACCGCAAGATGCTGTCCGAGATGGCTATCAACGATCCCAAGAGCTTTGCAGCTCTGGTCGAGACCGTGAAGAACGCCTGATAAAGACCTTGCATCGTGACGCCCGCGCGTATACGCGGGCGTCCGTTTTGTATCCGGGCATTTTTTGCGGCCAGGGAAACAAGGCAACGGGGCAGCGCCCTGCCGCAGAAACCTGCGGCAGACGCTGCCCTTTTTCTATTGTATCCAAAGCAAAAGCTACACACCTGTTCGGGAGGGACTCATGGACGAAAAGATCACCAGCCGGGAAAACGCAAAGATAAAATACGCCTGCCGCCTTGCTTCCGGTGCAGCATTCCGCCGCACCGAGGGGCGCTTTCTGGCCGAGGGGCGCAAGCTGTGCCCGGAGCTTGCCCGTGGCGCAGAGCTGGAGACCCTGTTTTACACCGAAAATGCGCTGGAAAAGTGCCCGGAGCTTGCCGCTTTGCCGGGCGAGCACTATCTGGTAGAGGATCATGTGGCCGATAAGCTGGCCGACGTGGGCACCCATCAGGGCGTGTTCGGCGTGTTCCGCACCCCGGTGCACACACTGGACGAGGTGAAGCCCCGGCGGGCGGTATCTGGCGCTGGAGCGGGTGCAGGACCCCGGCAATGTGGGCACTTTGCTGCGCAGTGCGGCCGCCTTTGGCTTTGACGGTGTCATCCTCAGCGAAGGCTGCGCCAGCGTCTACGCCCCCAAGACCCTGCGCGCCTCCATGGGCGCGGCGGTGCGCATCCCGGTCATCGAGACCGGTGCCATGCCGCAGGCCATCGCCCTGCTGCGGGAAAAAGGCATCACCTGCCTTGCGGCGGCGCTGTACCAGTCCCAGCCCCTCAGCGCGGCAAAGGCCGGGTATCCCGGCGGCGTCTGCGTCGTCATCGGCAGCGAGGGTCAGGGCCTGACCGATGAGACCATCGCCGCCTGCACCAGCACGGTGCGCATCCCCATGACCGACCGGGTGGAAAGCCTGAACGCCGGCATTGCGGGCAGCATCCTACTGTGGCATTTCCGGGAGGAGAGCCTGTGACCGGGCAGACCAGCCTGTTCCCGCCGGAGCCTGCACCTGACCCGCTGCTGTGCTGGCTGTGGCTGTCGCAGGTGCTGGGGCCTGCCAGCCTCCACGCCGGAAAGGTGCTGGACGCCTTTGGCGGCGCACAGGAGGCGTGGGAAGCGCGGGAGACCGAGGAGTTCCGGCAGGCGGCAGGGGATACAGCCTTTAAGCGTGCAGCACAGCTGGATGCAGAAGGCTTCCACACGCTGGTGATGCAGTGCGATGCCCTGCGGGTGCGCATCCTGCCTTTTGACGACCCGGACTACCCGCTGGCGTTTTCCCGCATCCCGGATATGCCGCTGGTGCTCTACTGCACCGGCAACCCCCGCTGGCTCAACGAGCCCGGGACGGTGGGTATCGTGGGTAGCCGCAAGCCCACGGAATACGGCCTGAACGCGGCGGCGGACATCGGCGGGGAACTGGCAAAAAACGGGGCTGTCATCGTCAGCGGTCTGGCCGATGGGCTGGACAGCGCCGGACACCGGGCGGCGGTGAAGAACGACTGCCCCACCATTGCAGTGATGGGCGTACCCATCGACCGCACCTACCCGGCAGCCAATGCCGCCCTGCGCCAGCAGATCGAGCGCAAGGGCTGCGTCATCAGCGAGTACCCGCCTTACAGTGAATATATTGGCCCTACCTGCTTTTTGCAGCGCAACCGGCTCATCGCAGCGCTGTCCTCCGCGCTGCTGGTGGTGGAAGCGCAGGAAAAAAGCGGCACCATGTCCACCGTTGCCCACGCCGAGCGCTACGGCAAGCCGGTGTACGCCGTGCCGGGGAGTATCTACTCCCCCAACTCCGCAGGCACGAACGGCCTGCTGCGGGACGGCCGCGCCCGGGCCGTGGCGGGTGCAGCCGACCTGCTGGCGGCGCTGGGGCTGCATACCCGGCAGGCAGCACCGGCGGCTGCAAAGCAGCCTGCGCCCCTGAGCGATACCGAGCGCCGGGTGCTGGCGGGCATCGGGCCAAAGCCTGTGGGTATTGAGGAACTGTGCGTGAGCACCGGCCTGCCCATGTCCGCACTGCTGGGCACCCTGATGAAGCTGGAACTCACCGGCCGGGTGTACAAGCAGCCGGGGCAGCGGTATGTGCTGCGGTAAAATTGTGGAATATTTCCGCTGGTAAAGCACACAACAGCTGTGGTACAATAATATGAGCGAAGAACCGTGCATCCCTTTGGGGGCACGTTGCAGATAGAGGAGAAAAGGAAGAAATGGCGAAACTGGTTATCGTGGAGTCGCCTGCAAAGGCGAAAACCATCGGCAAATATCTGGGCGATGACTACGAGGTCACCGCCAGCATGGGCCATATCCGCGATCTGCCCGCATCTCAGCTGGGCATTGATGTGGAGCATGGCTATACCCCGCAATACATCAGCATCAAGGGCAAGGAAAAGCTCATCAAGGAGCTGAAGAGCAAGGCCAAACACCCGACGGCGTGCTGCTGGCGACCGACCCGGACCGTGAGGGCGAGGCCATCAGCTGGCATCTGGCCAATATTCTGGGGCTGGACCCCCACGAGCCCAACCGCGTGACCTTTGACGAGATCACCAAAAAGGGCGTGAAGGAGGGCATGGCCCACCCCCGCGCCATTGACGAAGACCTGTTCAACGCCCAGCAGGCGCGCCGCGTGCTGGACCGTCTGGTGGGCTACAAGCTCAGCCCGTTCCTGTGGCGCAAGGTGCGCCGTGGCCTGTCCGCAGGCCGCGTGCAGAGCGTGGCGGTGCGGCTGATCGATGACCGGGAAAAGGAGATCGAAAACTTCAAGCCCGATGAATACTGGAACGTGGACGCCACCCTGGGTGCCGGGCACAAAAGCTTTGTGGCACGCCTTGCCACGGACGCCAACGGCAAAAAGCTGCTGCCCAAAAGCGAGGCCGAGGCACGTGCCATTGAAAAGGGTTTGGAGGGTGCAAGCTATGTGGTGAGCGAGCTCAAGCGCGGCAAGCGCGCAAAGCAGCCCACCCCGGCCTTTATTACCAGTACCCTGCAGCAGGAGGCCTCCCGCCGGTTGGGCTTTACAGCCACCCGCACCATGCGCGCCGCCCAGACCCTGTACGAAGGCGTGGACATTGCCGGCCACGGCACCATGGGTCTGATCACCTATATGCGTACCGACAGTCTGCGCATTTCGGACGAGGCTGTGGCTGCCGCAAAGGAGTATATCGCAGGTGCCTACGGCGAGGCGTATATCTGCCCCTACAAGCGCACATGGAAGACCAAGAGTGCCACGGCAGCACAGGACGCCCACGAGGCCATCCGTCCCTCGGTGCCGTCTCTGACGCCGGACGAGGTGGATCAGAGCATCAGCGGCGACACCGCCAAGCTCTACCGCATGATCTGGAGCCGCTTTATGGCCAGCCAGATGGCAGACTGCCAGCAGGACACCGTGTCGGTCACCGTCAGCGCGGCGGATTACCACTTCAAAGCCAGCGGCTACACCGTGACCTTTGACGGCTTTACCGCCCTGTACGAGGAAGCCACCGACGAAAAGGAAAAGAAGGAAACCAACCTCCCCCCGCTGGAGCAGGGACAGGTGCTCAAGCTGCGGGAGCTGAAGAGCGAGCAGAAGTTCACCCAGCCGCCCGCCCGCTACACCGAAGCCACCCTCATCAAGGCGCTGGAGGAGAACGGCATCGGCCGCCCCTCCACCTACGCACCTATCATTACCACCATCATTGACCGCGGCTATGTGGAGCGGGATCAGAAAAAGCTCAAGCCCACCCTGCTGGGCCGGGCCGTGGACGGGCTGATGCTGGAACAGTTCCCCCACATCGTGGACGTGGATTTCTCCGCCCAGATGGAGAAGAATCTGGATAAGGTGGAAAGCGGCAAGGCCGACTGGCGTAAGACCGTGGATGACTTCTATCAGGGCTTTGAGGCCAGTCTGGAGCAGGCCGAAAAGAACATGGAAGGCAAGAAGGTCAAGGTGCCGGACGAGCCTTCCAGTGAGGTGTGCGACCTGTGCGGCCGCCCCATGGTCATCAAGGTGGGCAAGTACGGCAAGTTCCTGGCCTGCAGCGGCTTCCCGGAGTGCCGGGGCACCAAGCGTCTGGTCAAGGATACCGGCGGCATCTGCCCCAAGTGCGGCAAGGGCCGTATGCTGGAGCGCAAGAGCTCCAAGGGCCGCATCTACTACGGCTGCGAGCGCTACCCGGACTGCGATTTTATGACTTGGGATATGCCGGTTGCCACCAAGTGCGAAAAGTGCGGCAGCACCCTGTTCCGCAAGGGCGGCAAGCTGTACTGCGCCAAGGAGGGCTGCGGCTTTGAGATGCCGGTGCCCAAAAAGGACTGAACAGCCCGAAACGGACTGACAGATAGAAGCCTTTCCCCGGACGGGGGAAGCTTTTCAGAGAATACGCTACCCCTCCCTTTGGCAAAAGCTCCCCCCTTGGCGGGGGGAGGGAATGCTGGCATTGCCGCAGGCAATGACTGAGAGGGTTGGATTTAAAGGAAAGACTAAATGAACGAATATAAAGTAACCATTCTGGGCGCGGGTCTTGCGGGCTGCGAAGCGGCTCTCTGGCTGGCGGGCAAGGGCGTGCAGGTAGACCTGTACGAGCAGAAGCCCGTCCACTTTTCCCCCGCCCACAAAAGCGAGGGCTTTGCGGAGCTGATCTGCTCCAACAGCCTGAAGGCCGAGCGGCTGGACTCCGCCTCCGGCCTGCTGAAGGAAGAGATGCGCCGGATGGGCAGTCAGCTGCTGAACGCCGCCGAGGCGGCCCGCGTGGCCGCAGGCGGCGCGCTGGCGGTGGACCGCGATGCTTTAGCGCCGCTGTCACCCGCATGGTGGAGCAGTGTGAGAATATCACCGTCCACCGGGAGCAGGTGGAAACCATCGATGAGAGCGCTCCCATTCTGGTAGCCACCGGCCCCCTGACCGACGGTGCGCTGGCCGATGAGATCGGACGCCTGACCGGGGACGAGCGGCTGCACTTCTACGATGCCGTTGCGCCCATCGTCACCGCCGAAAGTCTGGACTACGGCAAGGTGTTTGCCGCTTCCCGCTATGACCGTGGCGAGGCCGACTACCTGAACTGCCCCTTCAACAAGGCAGAGTATGAGGCTTTCCATGCGGCACTTGCCAGTGCCGAGCGTGTCCCCTTGCACGACTTTGACACCGGCGCCGAGCAGAGCACAAAGCCCGACCCGGACGCCCACGGCAAAAAGGCCGATACCGTCACCGTGTACGAGGGCTGTATGCCCATCGAGATCATGGCTGCCCGGGGTGCCGACACCATGCGGTTCGGCCCGCTGCGCCCGGTGGGTCTGGTAGACCCCAACACCGGCCACCGTCCTTGGGCAAATGTGCAGCTGCGCGCAGAAAATAAGGAGCGCACCCTGTATAACATCGTGGGCTTCCAGACAAACCTCAAATGGGGCGAGCAGAAGCGGGTGTTCAGCATGATCCCCGGGCTGGAAAATGCGGAGTTCGTGCGCTACGGTGTGATGCACCGCAACACCTTTCTGGATGCGCCCCGGGTGCTCAGCGCCCAGCTGTGCCTGAAAGAACATCCCAACGTGTTTTTTGCAGGGCAGATCACCGGCTTTGAGGGCTATATGGAAAGCGCCGCCTGCGGTCTGCTGGCAGCACGCAATCTCTACGCCCGCTTGGAGGGCAAACAGCTGCCCCCGGCCGATACCATGTGCGGGGCGCTGGTGCAGTACCTGACCACCGAGAACAAGAACTTCCAGCCCATGGGCGCAAACATGGGCATTCTGCCGCCGCTGCCCGCCGAGACCCGTCCCCGGGACAAGCGGCTGCGTTACATGGCACAGGCCGAGCGCGCTGTTGCCAGCTTCCAGCACTGGCTGGAGGAAACTGCTCTGTAAGGCAAACCACCTGAAAGGAGAAAACAGGTATGAAGATCATTGTGGACATGATGGGCGGCGACAACGCCCCGCTGGCTGTTCTGGAAGGCGCTGCACAGGCCGTCAAGGAGTACGGCGTGCAGCTCATCGGCGTGGGCAACGAGGCGCTGGTGCGCAAGACCGCTGCCGAGCACAACATTCCGCTGGACGGCATCGAGCTGGTGAACTGCACCGAGACCATCGAGATGTGCGATGAGCCCGCCCGCGCTATCCGCCAGAAGAAGGATTCCTCCATCGTGGTGGGTCTGAATATGCTCAGAGGGCAAGGGCGATGCCTTTGTCTCTGCCGGCAGCACCGGTGCGCTGCACGTTGGCGCAAGCCTCATCGTGCGCACCCTGCGGGGCGTCAAGCGCCCGGCACTGGCTACCATGGTGCCCGCCAAAAAGCAGGCTTATCTGCTGCTGGACTGCGGTGCCAACGTGGAGTGCCGCCCGGAGATGCTGGCCGCTTTTGCGGTCATGGGCAGCTGCTATGTGAACAAAGTAGAGGGACGCAAAAACCCCAGCGTAGCACTGGCCAACAACGGTGCCGAGGAGAGCAAGGGCACTCCCGTGCTGCGGGACGCCCACCAGCTGCTCAAGACCACCCCGGGCATCCGCTTTGTGGGCAATATCGAGCCGCGTGATGTGCCCAACGGCGAGGTGGACGTGGTGGTCTGCGATGGCTTTACCGGCAACGTCATCCTCAAGCTGACCGAGGGCGTGGCAAAGATGCTGCTGGGCATGCTCAAGCAGATGTTCCTCGCAAACCTGGGCGGCAAGCTGGCTTACCTGCTGCTCAAGAGCGGCGTGACCGACCTGAAGCACCAGATGGACAGCGAGGAGTACGGCGGTGCCCCCTTCCTTGGGCGCAAAGCAGCCGGTCATCAAGGCACACGGCTCCTCCAAGGCAAAGGGCATCAAAAACGCCATCCGGCAGGCAAAGATCTGCGTGGAGAACGACCTGTGCGGCACCATGCAGTCTGCGCTGGACGAGCTGGCCGCAGCACAGAAAACTGAGGAATAAAAGGGAGTAAAAACGACCATGAGCCATCAGTTGGAAACTATCATCGGTTACAAATTCAAAAACCCGGAGCTGCTGGAGATTGCGCTCACCCATACCAGCTATGCCAACGAGAGCCGCACCCCGGTCAAGCACAACGAGCGGCTGGAGTTTCTGGGCGACAGCGTGCTGCAGATCGTCTCGGCAGACTATCTGTTCCACGCCTATGCCGACCGCCCCGAGGGCGATCTGACCCGCATCCGCGCCAGCCTTGTCAGCGAGAGTGCACTGTTCCAGTTCGCACAGGAGATCAACCTGGGCGAGTACCTGCGCCTGGGCCGCGGCGAGGAGCGCTGCGGCGGCCGCACCCGCCCCAGCGTGGTGTCCGATGCCTTTGAGGCCGTTATTGCCGCCTTGTATCTGGACGGCGGCATGGAGGTGGCCCGCAACTTCATCCTGCCCTTTATACCGAGGGCAAGCACGCCGAGGCTGACTACAAGACCCGCCTGCAGGAGATCGTGCAGCAGAACCCGGAAGAGCGCCTGAGCTATGTGGTGGAAAGCGAGTCCGGCCCGGATCACGACAAGCATTTCGTGGTGGCAGTGCGCTTTAACTCCGACCGCGTGGCGCGGGGCGAGGGACGCAGCAAAAAGGCCGCCGAGCAGTGTGCCGCCAAGGAAGCACTCAAGCTGCTGGGCGTGATAAAGGAAAAGTAAATGGTATTCAAGGAACTGGAGATCCAGGGCTTTAAAAGTTTTCCCGATAAGGTAAAGATCAGCTTTGATACCGGCGTCACCGGCGTGGTGGGCCCCAACGGCTCCGGCAAGTCCAACCTTTCGGACGCAGTGCGCTGGGTGCTGGGCGAGACCAGCTCCCGCCAGCTGCGCGCGGCAGGCAAGATGGAGGATGTCATCTTCGGCGGCACCCGGAGGCGCAGCGCCATGGGCTTTGCGCAGGTGCGGCTGACGCTGGACAACGCCGCCCACACGCTGGATGTGGACGCGGACGAGGTGACGATCGGCCGCAAATACTACCGCTCCGGCGACAGCGAGTACACCATCAACGGGCAGGTATGCCGCCTGCGGGACGTGTACGAGCTGCTGCTGGATACCGGCATCGGCAGGGACGGCTACTCGGTCATCGGGCAGGGACGCATTGCGGAAATCGTGGCAGCCAAAAGCAGCGAGCGCCGCGAGATCTTTGAAGAAGCCTGCGGCATTGCCAAGTACCGCTACCGCAAGACCGAAGCCGAGCGCCGTCTGGCCGCAGCGGGCGAGAACTTGGAGCGCCTGCGGGATATCCTTGGCGAGCTGGAAAGCCGAGTGGGCCCGCTGGAAAAAGAAAGCGCCAAGGCGCAGAAGTTTCTGGAACTGAGCGCCCAGCGCAAAACGCTGGAAGTGACCCTGTGGACCGACGGCGTCCACCGCGCTCGGGAAGCTGTGCGCCAGCAGGTGCGGGACTACGAGACCGCCCAGACCGACTACGAGCGTTTTGACCGGGAGACCAAGGCCGCCGAGCAGGAGGCTGAGGAGATCCGTATGCAGGCACAGCAGCTGACGGTTGCTGTCGAGCGCCTGAATGGGGATATCCGCAGCATCACCCAGCAGATCAGCGGTTCCGAAAGCCGCATCGCTGTGCTGGAAAACGATATTCTGCGCAATGACGAGAGCGCGGCTTCCCTGCAGCAGGAGATCGCCGCCGGGCAGCAGGATACCGCCGAGGCGGATGCCGCCTTGCAGCGCCACCGCGCCGTGGCAAAGACCATGGAAGCGGCAGGCGAAAAGCTTGCGGCAGAGATCGAAGCGCTGAACGCCGAACTTGCCCGGCTGGCAGATGCCAGCACCGCCAGCGGTGCCCGCAAGGACAGCCTGCGGGCAGAGCTTGCCGACCGCACCGCAAAGCGCACCGAGGCACAGGTGGCACAGGCTGCTGCCGAAGCCGCCGGAGACACCGCCCGGCAGCGTCTGCCCGCGCTGGAACAGAGCGCCCGGGATGCTGCCGCACAGCTGGAAGAGGCAAAACAAGATCTGGCCGATACCGTAAAGTACCGCCAGACGCTGGAGGAAAACGAAAAGCAGCTGGGCAACATCCGCTCCGGTCTGGAGCTCAAGCTGCGCAGCCGCAAGGCCGCGCTGGACGAAGCCGATGCCGCCGAGCAGCGGCTGGGCAGGGAACTGGATGCCGCCCGGCAGCGCCTTTCGGTGCTGCGGGAGCTGGAAAAGAACATGGACGGCTACCAGAACTCGGTGCGCGCGGTCATGCGCGCCGCCGGGGCACGCCGTCTGCGGGGCGTTCTGGGGCCAGTATCCACTATCCTGAAGGTGGAGCCCGGGTGCGAGGTTGCCATTGAGACCGCACTGGGCGGCGCATTGCAGAACATTGTGGTGGAGAACGAAGCCGCCGCGAAAGCCGCCATCGCCCTGTTGCGCAACGACCATGCAGGCCGCGCCACCTTTTTACCGCTGGATACCGTGCAGCCCGGCGTGTTCCGGGGGCGGCTGTCCGGCACGGCACGGCTGGCCTCTGCGCTGGTGCAGGCCGACCCCCGATACGAGAATATCGTCTCGAACCTGCTGGGGCGCATCATCGTGGTGGAGGATATCAACGAAGCCTCCCGCGTGGCGCGGGACAACGGCTACCACAACAAGGTGGTTACCATGGACGGACAGGTGATCAATGCAGGCGGCAGCTTTACCGGCGGCAGCGTGCAGCGCAGCGCCGGTCTGTTTACCCGCAAGCAGGAAATGGAAGAACTGCGCCTGAAGGCGGCCAAGCTGCAAAAAGACTGCCTTGCCGCACAGGAAAAGACCGACCAGTGTAAAGAGCAGGCGGACGCTTTGCAGGCAGAGCTGACCGCCACCGCCAGCGAGCAGATCACTGCCGCCAACGACCGGGTGCGTGCAGAGGCGGAGCAGAAGCGGCTGGAAGCCGCCGCTGCCCAGCTGGAAACTGCCGTGCAGAACGCACAGCAGCAGATGGACGCCTTGCAGGCTGCCTTGAACGACAGCCGCGCCAAGGCCGATGCCGCTGCCTTGCAGCAGGCAGAGTTGACGGCGCAGATTGAGCAGCTGACCGCCGAGCTGAGCCGCATTGCAGAGGGCAGCGACAGCTTTCTGACCCAGCAGAACCAGCTGGCACAGGCGCTCAGCGCCAAGCGGCTGGAACAGGTGACCCGCCGCAAGGATGCGGAGCTGGCTTACAGCCAGATCGCCGCGCTGGAGCAGCGTGCCAAGGACGCCGCTGCCCGCCGCACTGCGCTGGAAGAAAGCCTTGCCGCCCTTGCGGCCCGCAGCGAAGCCTGCCGCACCGAGATCGAAGCCATCCGCAAGGCCAAAACAGACAGCCAGACCACCATTACCCAAAAGGAGCAGGCCATCCGCGAAGCCACCGAAAAGCGGCTTGCCTGCCAGCAGAAGGAAACGGAAGCGCTGGCAAAAGCCCGCACCGCCTCCGACAGCCGCGAGGAGATGGGCCGGGAGATGGCGCGCCTTGCCGAGCGCAAGGCCGCTGCCGAGACCGAGTACGACCAGACCGTGGCAAAGCTGTGGGACGAGTACCAGCTCTCGGTCAGTCAGGCGGAGCAGCTGTGCGTGGAGTTCGACAGCCTGCCCGCGCTGCGGGCACAGGTGGCCGACCTGCGCGGCAAGATCCGCGCCCTTGGCAGCGTGAACGTAAGCGCCATTGAGGAGTATAAGGAAGTCAAAGCCCGCTACGATGATCTGTCCCGTCAGGTGACCGACGTGGAGGAGAGCCGCAACGAGCTGAGCCGCATGATCGCAAAGCTTTCCGCCCAGATGCGGGAGATTTTCACCGACAGCTTCCGCGCCATCAACGAAAACTTCAGCCGCGTGTTCACCGAGCTGTTCGGCGGCGGCGAAGCCAGCCTTGTGCTGGAGGACGAAAGCGATGTGCTGGCCTGCGGCATCGGCATCCGGGTAGCCCCGCCGGGCAAGGTCATCAAAAATCTGGAAGCTCTCTCCGGCGGCGAGCAGGCGCTGGTGGCCATCAGCATCTACTTTGCCATCTTGGCGGTGAACCCCGCGCCCTTCTGTATTCTGGACGAGATCGAAGCCGCCTTGGACGATGCCAACGTGGTGCGGTTTGCCCAGTATCTGCGCCGCATCAGCGACAAGACCCAGTTCATCGTCATCACCCACCGCCGCGGCACCATGGAGGCCGCCAACGTGCTGTATGGCGTTACCATGCAGGAGGACGGCGTGTCCAAGCTGCTCAAGCTGGATCTGGAACAGGTTGACGCAACGCTGGTTTCCTGATATAAAATAAACAGAAAATAGATAGGAGGACCACTATGGCGTTCTCGGATTTGGAAAAAAAGAAAAAGATAAGATGAAAACGGGTCTGGAAAAGACCCGCACCGGCTTCTGGGGCAGCATTATGAACACCCTGACCGGCAGCGTCATCGACGATGAGATGTACGATGATCTGGAGGAGCAGCTGATCCTTGCCGATGTAGGCGGTGAGGTGGCGGTGCATCTGGTGGATAAACTCCGCGACCGTGTGCGCGACAAGGGGCTCAAGACCGGCGAACAGGCCGCAGACGCCCTGCGCGACATCATTGCCGAGGAGATGACCCCGGAGGCCGAGATGGCGCTGGACGGCAAGCCCGCGGTCATTCTGGTCATCGGCGTCAATGGCGTGGGCAAGACCACCAGCATTGCCAAGCTGGCCGATTATTACACCCGGCAGGGCAAGCGGGTCATGCTGGCCGCCGGTGATACCTTCCGCGCCGCTGCCAGTGAGCAGCTGGAGATCTGGGCAAGCCGCGCCGGTGTGCCCATCGTCAGCGCAGGCGAAGGTGCAGACCCCGCTGCCGTCATCTTTGATACGGTCAAGTCTGCCACCGCACGCGGCTATGATATGGTCATTGCGGACACCGCAGGCCGTCTGCACAACAAATCAAACCTGATGGCAGAACTTTCCAAGATCAGCCGCAGCGTCAAAAAGGCAAGCCCGGAAGCCAGCCTTGAGACCCTGCTGGTGCTGGATGCCATCACCGGGCAGAACGCCATCAGTCAGGCCAAGGAGTTCTGCAAGGCTGCCGATGCCACCGGCATCATCCTGACCAAGCTGGACGGCACCGCCAAGGGCGGCTGCGTGGTGGCGGTCAAGCAGCGTCTGGGCCTGCCGGTGCGGTTCATCGGCGTGGGCGAGGGCATCGACGACCTGCTGCCCTTCACCCCGGAGGGCTTTGTGGAAGAGCTGCTCCCCCGGGAATGGAAGCACTAAGGGGGCGCGGAAAATGAAAATTTGTGCAGCCACCGGCAACGCCGGAAAGCTCCGCGAGCTGCGCCGCATTCTGGAAGCGCAGGGCCACGAGGTGGTGAGCCAGAAGGAGCTGGGCATCACCATCGAGCCGGAGGAGACCGGCACCACCTTTGCGGAGAATGCTCTCATCAAGGCCGAGACCATCTGCAAGGCCAGCGGCCTGCCCACCATCGCCGATGACTCCGGCCTGTGTGTGGACGCGCTGGACGGCGCACCCGGCGTGTACAGCGCCCGCTACTGCGGCCACCACGGCGACGATGAAGCCAACAACGATAAGCTTTTGGCTGCCATGCAGGCGGTGCCTGCCGGGCAGCGGGGTGCAAAGTTCGTCTCGGCAGTGTGCTTCATCCTGCCGGACGGGCGGCACCTGACCTGCATGGGCGAGTGCCCGGGCAGCATCGCCTTTACGCGGCTGTGCGGCGACTACGGCTTTGGCTACGACCCGCTGTTCATCCCCGCCGACTGCGGTGTGGGCAAAACGGACAAGCGCCCCAACACCGAGAAACGCAGCTACGCCCAGCTGACCCCGGACGAAAAGGACGCCATCAGCCACCGCGGCAACGCGCTGGCGGAGCTGGAAAAGCAGCTGCCCAGCTTTCTGAGTGCAGTCACGGAAGAAGGCGTTATCGCACAGGTGTCTGGAAAAGTAGAGATCAAGCTGAAATGATCGTAAGTCCGAAGATGGCTCGCCCTCTCCGCCTCACCTTGTTCGGCACCTCTCCCAAAGAGAGAGGCCTTGGCAAAACCACAAACTTTATCTCCTCGCCAGAGGCTCTCCCTTTGGGAGAGCTGGCGCGAAAGCGCCTGAGAGGGCGAGGTCGCTGACAGATACGCCCCATCCCGTGAAAAAGTAAAATTGAAAAATCCGAAATATCAACCTCAAAATAAAGGAGAAAAACTATGCTGACAAGCAAACAGCGCGCTATTCTGCGCGGCAAAGCAAACACCATGGACCCCGTTTACATCGTGGGTAAGGGCGAGATCGACGAGACCCTGATCCAGGGCGTCAAGGACTGTCTGGAAGCCCGGGAACTCATCAAGCTCAAGGTGCTGGAAAACAGTATGTACAACGCCCGCGAGGCTGCTACCAAGCTGGCAGAGGCCACCGGCGCCGACTGCGTGCAGGTCATCGGCTCCAAGTTCGTGCTGTATCTGCAAAAGAAAAAGGACAGCGCCTACGCTGCCCTGCTGAAGTAAGATGAAGATCCTTCTCTATGGCGGCAGCTTTGACCCGCCCCATAACGGCCACCTGAATAATCTGCGTGCAGCGGCAGACCGCGTGCACCCGGATAAGATCGTGGTGATGCCGGCAGGCACTTCCCCCTTTAAGGAGGGGACGAACGCTTCCGGTGCGCTGCGGCTGGAAATGTGCCGGTGCTTTGCGGTGCTGGCGCAGGAGCCGGGTATGCCGCCGCTGGAAGTAAGCGGCTGGGAGGTGGCGCAGGCCGCAGCGGGCAGCCGCAATTATACCGTGCTCACGCTGGAAATGCTGGCGCGGGAAAACCCCGGCGCTATACTGTATCTTGCTATTGGCAGCGATATGCTGCTCAGCTTTGAGGGCTGGCACCGCTGGCAGGATATCCTGCGCATTGCGCGGGTGGTGGTCACCAGCCGGGATATCGGCGATGCCCCGGCGCTGCACGCAAAGGCAAAGCAGCTGGACCCGTCGGGCGGACGCATCCTGTTTGCCCCCGTGCAGGCGCTGCCTATGGCCAGCAGCCAGCTGCGGGCCCGGCTTGCCGCCGGAGAGGAATGCGAAGCCGAACTGCCGGAAGCGGTGCGCACCGTCATCCGGCGGGAGGGACTATACCGGAACACAGAAGGAAGTAGCAGATAAATGGAGCTGAAACAGGCAAAGGAACTTGTGCGCGGCCGCTTGAGCGATAAGCGCTACGAGCATACCATCAACGTGAAAAAAATGGCCGTCAAACTGGCCAAGCACTACGGCACCGACCCGGAGCAGGCCGCACTGGCGGCGCTTTTGCACGATGCCGCCAAGGAATTGCCCAAGGACGAGATGCGCGCTATCATGCAGGCATACCCGCAGTATGCGCAGGGCGGCGAAGCACGCCCCACGCCGGTATGGCACGGCATCTGCGCCGCCATTCTGGCGCGTACGGAGTGGGGCGTTACGGACGAAGCCGTGCTCAGCGCTATCGCCTGCCATACCGCAGGCAAGGCGGGCATGACCCAGCTGGACAAGATCCTGTATCTGGCTGATATGACCAGTGCCGAACGGGACTGGCCCGGGGTGGAAAAGCTGCGCAAGCTGGAAATGAAGGATTTGGACGCGGCCATGCTGGCGGCGCTCAAGCAGACCAACGGCTTTGTGCTGTCCGAGGGCAAGCCCCTAGACCCCGAGAGCAAGGCCGCCTACGAGGATATCTTAGCGCACAGCGGGCAGAATGAAGGGTGAAGAGCCGGACGCCGATTAAAAATGGTTCCGGACATCCCCGGATAAAACAATTGCAGATTTTGCCGTACCATGCTATACTGAAAGATATGACAGGTCTGCAGGTGAAAAACTCTGCAGAGCAGTGAAAAGCTGGAGGATATAAAAGCATGAGCCAGACGCCACGCCATATCAATACAGACCGCTCGCTCAGCCGCCCGGGTCAGGCGGCGCGTGCCCCGCAGGCTGCCCCGGAGCAGAACACCCGCAGCACTGCCGGGGCGCAGCACGCCGCGCCGCCCCGCTATGCAGCACAGCCCGATCTGGGCGGGGACGATGCACCGCGCCGCCGCAAAAAAAAGAAAAAGACCCCGTTGTGGCTGCCCTTTGCCATCGTGATGGGCGTGATTGCCGTGATCTCCGGTGTGGTGGTGTACGGTGTGAGCCTTGTGAACAAGGTGGAGGACAGCATCCGCCCGGCAGAAAGTGCCCCCTCCATCGTGGAGGAGATCCAGACCGCCGAGGAATATAAGGGCGATGTGGTCAACATTCTGGTCTGCGGCATCGACTTTGAAGAGGGACGCTCTTACAGCGACACCAGCTCCAACGACGGCATGACGGACATGATCCTGTACTGCCAGTTTGATATCAAGGGCGGTGCCCTGCGGATGCTGCAGATCCCCCGCAACACGCTGGTGACCACCCAGAACCGCAAGCTTACCCTCTCCAACGGCAAGACCTATGCCGTTTCCAACTACCAGATCAACTCGGTGGCGCTTTCCAACGGCGGCAGCATCGCCGCGCTGGCAGAGGTCATCTACGACCAGTACAAGCTCCCCATCGACTACTATGTCACCATTGACATGCAGGCACTGGTGGATATGGTGGATAACTTTGGCGGCATCGAGGTGTATATCCCCCGGGATATGTCCTACGGCGGCAGCAAGCTGCTAAAGGCTACCGCAATCTGGACGGTGCCTCGGCAGAGTTCTTTGTGCGCTGCCGCCACGGTGACGGCTACGCCAACTCCGATATCGACCGCCTGAACATGCAGCGTTACTTCTACGCAGGCCTGTTCAAGCGCGCCCGCGCCATGGGCATTACCGATATCCTGAACCAGCTGCCGCTGATCTTCAAGGACTATATCCACACGGATATGGATATCACCACCATCGCAAAGCTGCTGGCGTCCTTCCTCAAGATCGACAGCTCCAACATCATTCTGGCGCAGACGCCGGTGTTCATGGGCGTGCCCAACGTGGGCAAGACCGACTCCTTTGCCGGCTACTCCTGCGTGGTGCCGGATGCCGGTTCCATCGCAAACCTGCTCAACCAGTATTTCTGCACCTACACCGGCCCGGTGGAGGTAAGCGAGCTGCACATGGTCACCGACCAGTGGCCCCACGGCAGCGCATCCACCGATGCCAACGTGCAGTATATGGGACGCATCGACAAGGAATCCGACGACGCCATCCTCAGCGGCGATACCGACCTTTCCGGCGCTGTGACCACCGATGGTCAGGCAGCGGGCACCGGACAGTAACAACAAAAACAATGCCCTGCACACCGTGTGCAGGCGTGTTCCGACAGAAGGGAGAAACACATGGATAATTTCAACGACAGCAAGGCGCTTGCCATTGAGATCGCCAAGATTCTGGACAAGAAAAAGGCCCAGGATGTGCGGGTGCTCAAGGTGGAAAGCCTGACCGTCCTGACCGATTACTTCGTCATCGCCTCCGGTACCTCCACCACGCAGGTGGCCTCTCTGGCCGACGAGGTGGAGTACGAGCTTTCGCAGAAGGGTCTGGAACCCTACAGCGTTGAGGGTCACGACACCAAGAACTGGGTGCTGCTGGATTACTCCAACGTCATCGTGCACGTCTTTGTGCCCAACAGCCGCGCCTACTATGATCTGGAGCACCTGTGGGCAGACGGCGAGCCGGTGGACATCTCGGAGTACCTGACCCCGGATAGCAGCATTGAATAATTAAGGCAAAAAGGTTTGCTTCTGGCAGAACCCGCTCCGTTATTGCGGCGCAATAGGGAAAGTTGGCAAAAAAGCTCCCCCCTCGGGGGAGCTGGCAGGGCGAATGCCCTGACTGAGAGGGTTTATACCGGAAGTACCTTAAAAGCATACACGCCCCCAAGCAACGGTATTTTGGTTAAAGTCTGGAGCTGATTACAAACATGAAGTATGATTACAAGGCTGTTGAAGCCAAGTGGCAGAAGGTGTGGGAGGACGAAAAGACCTTCCATGTCGAGATCGACCACAAAAAACCCAAGTTCTATGCCCTTGTGGAGTTCCCGTATCCCTCGGGTGCGGGCCTGCACGTCGGCCACCCCCGCAGCTACACCGCGCTGGATGTGGTAAGCCGCAAGCGCCGTAAGAACGGCTACAATGTGCTGTACCCCATGGGCTGGGACGCTTTCGGCCTGCCCACCGAGAACTTCGCCATGAAGAACCACATCCACCCGGCTATCGTCACCAAGAGCAACGTGGACCATTTCCGCAGCCAGCTCAAGGCGCTGGGCTTCTCCTTTGACTGGGACCGTGAGATCAACACCACCGACCCCGAGTACTACAAGTGGACCCAGTGGATCTTCCTGCAGCTGTACAAGCACGGTCTGGCTTACAAGAAGGAAATGAACGTCAACTGGTGCACCGGCTGCAAGTGCGTGCTGGCCAACGAGGAAGTTGTCAACGGCGTGTGCGAGCGCTGCGGCAGCGAGGTGGTGCACCGCGTCAAGAGCCAGTGGATGCTCAAGATCACCGCTTATGCCGATAAGCTGATCGACGGTCTGGACGGCTTGGATTACATCGAGCGCGTGTCCACCCAGCAGAAGAACTGGATCGGCCGCAGCCACGGCGCAGAAGTGAACTTCGGCACCACCGCAGGGGATACCCTGACCGTGTACACCACCCGCTGTGATACCCTGTTCGGTGCTACCTACATGGTCATCTCCCCGGAGCATGCCCTGCTCAAAGCATGGCTGGAAAAGGGCATTATCAAGAACGCCGATGCCGTCAAGGCTTATCAGGCCGAAGCTGCCCGCAAGAGCGACTTTGAGCGCAGCGAGCTGAACAAGGAAAAGACCGGCGTGCAGCTGGAAGGCGTCATGGGCATCAACCCGGTCAACGAGACCGAGATCCCCATCTTCATCTCCGACTACGTTCTGTCCACCTACGGCACCGGTGCCATCATGGCCGTGCCCGCCCACGATACCCGTGACTGGGAATTCGCCAAGAAGTTCGGCCTGCCCATCATCGAGGTGGTCAAGGGCAACACCCCGTCCAATCTGGACGAAGCTGCCTTTACCGATGTTGCCACCGGCACGCTGGTCAACTCCGGCTTCCTGAACGGCCTGTCCGTGGTCGATGCCAAAAAGAAGATGATCACCTGGCTGGAAGAGAACGGCAAGGGCCGCGATAAGGTCAACTACAAGCTGCGCGACTGGGTGTTCAGCCGTCAGCGCTACTGGGGCGAGCCCATCCCCATGGTCAAGTGCGAGAAGTGCGGCTGGCAGCCCCTGCCCGAGAGCAGCCTGCCGCTGACTCTGCCGGACATCACCGACTTTGAGCCGGGCCCGGACGGCGAGTCCCCGCTGGCACGCCATAAGGACTGGGTCAAGACCACCTGCCCCTGCTGCGGCGGCCCCGCTACCCGCGAGACCGACACCATGCCCCAGTGGGCTGGCTCCTCCTGGTACTTCCTGCGCTATATGGACCCTCACTGCAAGGATGCTCTGGCCTCCAAGGAAGCACTGGAATACTGGTCTCCGGTGGACTGGTACAACGGCGGCATGGAGCACACCACCCTGCACCTGCTGTACAGCCGCTTCTGGCATAAGTTCCTGTACGATATCGGCGTGGTGCCCACGGCAGAGCCTTACCAGAAGCGTACTGCCCACGGCATGATCCTGGGCCTGAACCCCCACAGCTTCGTCAACCTGCCCGCCGAGGAACAGGAGAAGCTGCTGAAGGAGTACGGCAGCCAGAAGGCCGCAGAGAAGGCTCTGGAAGAGAAGTACGGCGAGATGGCACGCCACCCCATCGTGAAGATGTCCAAGAGCCTGGGCAACGTCATCAACCCCGACGAGGTGGTGGACCAGTACGGTGCTGACACCATGCGTCTGTACGAGATGTTCATGGGCGACTTTGAGCAGGCTGCACCGTGGCAGACCTCTGCCATTGCGGGCTGCAACCGCTTCCTGGACCGCGTGTGGGCACTGAGTGACAAGCTGGTGGAGGGCGAGGGCTATCGCCCCGCCATGGAGACCCTGATGCACCAGACCATCAAAAAGGTCAGCGCTGATATCGAGGGTCTGAAGATGAACACCGCCATTGCCCAGCTGATGACGCTGGTCAACGCCCTGTACGACAACGGCGGCGCCACCAAGGCCGAGTTTGAGACGCTGGTGCAGCTGCTGAACCCGTTTGCTCCCCACATGACCGAGGAGCTGTGGGAGAAGCTGGGTCACAGCCACGATGAGCAGCTGGCTTACTATCCCTGGCCCGAGTACGAAGAGGCCAAGTGCGTGGAAGCCACGGTGGAGATCGCCGTGCAGGTGAACGGCAAGGTGAAAGCCCGCCTGAAAGTGGCCGCGGACATCACCGCTGAGGACGCCATTGCCGCCGCCAAGGCAGACCCCGCTGTGGCTGCTGCGCTGGAAGGCAAGCAGCTGGTCAAGGAAATCTACGTCAAGGGTCGTCTGGTCAATCTGGCTGCCAAGGGCTGAGTTTTGCTGCTCCGCTGAATAAGCGTGAACATATCATCACCCGCAGAGGCAGACCTGGCGCAGGAAACACCCGGCAGCGTCTGTTCAAAAATCTTTCAAAAGTTTTGAGCAAAAACTTTCAAAAAAAGGTTGACGAACCGGATAAAATGCGCTATACTGTCTACTGTTAGTTACCATGTAACAACGAAATTCCTGCCTCACGGTCCAAGGGAGGGAATAAGATGTCGGAAATTCGTGTTAAAGAGGGCGAGTCGCTGGAAAGCGCACTGCGTCGCTTCAAGCGCAGCACTGCTCGCAGCGGTGTGCTCGCAGAGGTTCGTAAGCGCGAGGCTTACGAGAAGCCGTCTGTCAAGCGCAAGAAGAAGTCCGAAGCAGCCCGCAAGCGCAAGTTCAAGTAATTGATTGCTTGGAATCGCACGTTGCTTTAGATTTCAAACGCGTTGCTAACGCCGATGTAGGGGAGCCTGTTTATGCAGGTTCCCCTATTTTCATTTTAAAGCTGCTTTGCGCAGGGCAGACTGAGAGGGTCTATTTATGCTCATTACCCCCGAATATGTTTTTAAGGACGTTACCCATATCACACCGGAATGGCTGGCTTCCAAGGGCATTACGGCCCTTGTGCTGGATATTGACAACACCCTGACCGCAGACCGCAGTCAGGAGCTGCCGGAGGAGGTGGCCGCGTGGCTTGCCGCCATGCGCAAGGCCGGGGTAAAGCTGACCATCGTCTCCAACGGTGCGGAAAAGCGGGTGCGCCCCTTTGCGGAAAAGCTGGGCCTTGCCTACCTGTACCGCGCCGCCAAGCCCCTGCCTTTTGCCCTGATGGTGGCCCAGCACCGCATGGGCGTGAAGCGCCGCCAGATGGCCATGGTGGGCGACCAGCTCTACGCCGACCGCATGGTGGCGGCGCTGTACGGCATCCCCGGGCTGATGGTCATCCCCCGCGGGCCGGACTTGGGTGCCCAGGTCATCCTGAAACGCAAGTGGGAAAAGAAGCACTGGAAAAAGTACTACGACCGGGGAGGGAAGACCTTGTGAGCGATTGGAAGATCCGGTTTGGCACGGCAGGCACCAGCGACAGCTTTGCCGCCCAAGGCTACAAAAGCAGCTTGGACGTGCCGGAGTACACCGCCAAAATGGGACTGAACGCCTTTGAGTACCAGTGCGGGCGCGGTGTGCGTCTGGGGCTGGACAAGGCCGCCCGCATGGCTGCCCTTGCCGCCCAGCGGGATATCCTGTTCAGTGTGCACGCACCTTATTATATCAGTATGTCCAGTCTGGAAGAGGACAAGCGGCTCAACAGCATCCAGTATCTGCTGCAAAGCGCGGCGGTGTGCAGGGCGCTGGGCGGCAGACGCATCATCTTCCACTCCGGCAGCTGTGGCAAGCAGAGCCGGGAAGCGGCCCTGGAGAAGGCGCTGGATACCATGCGCCGCGCCGTGGCTGCGCTGGACGAGGCGGGCTTTGCGGATATGACCCTGTGCCCGGAGACCATGGGCAAGATAGGCCAGCTGGGCACGCTGGACGAGGTGCTGGCGCTGTGCGGCGTGGACAGCCGCATCACTCCCTGCATCGACTTCGGCCACCTGAACGCCCGCACGCTGGGCGGCATCCGGACCAAGGCGGACTATGCCGCCATTCTGGACCGCATGGCTGAGGTGCTGGGCGATGACCGTGCCCGGCAGTTCCATGTGCACTTTTCCCGCATCGAGTACTCGGCGGGCGGCGAAAAGCGCCACTGGACCTTTGCCGATACTCAGTTCGGCCCGGAGCCCCAGCCCCTGATGGAGCTGCTGGCAGAGCGGCAGCTGACCCCGGTGGTCATCTGCGAGAGCGCGGGCACACAGGCCGAGGACGCGCAGACGATGCAGCAAATGTACCGCGCAGCGCGGAATGCGTAAAAGATTTTGTGTTTTTATCGTCTTTTTTGCTCAAACCCCTTGCCAAACAGCGTTGGATTGAGTAAAATAAATAGAGATATGCATTATGCATCTGAGACATTAAACTAATGGAGGAATTCCTATGATTTCTGCAGGCGAGTTTCGCAATGGCGTGACCTTTGAGCAGGACGGCCAGGTTCTTCAGGTCGTTGAGTTCCAGCACGTCAAGCCCGGCAAGGGCGCTGCCTTTGTCCGCACCAAGACCAAGAACGTGATCACCGGCTCTGTGGTTGAGACCAGCTACAACCCGACCGCTAAGTTCCCTCAGGCGTTCATCGAGCGCAAGGACGTCACCTACAGCTACGAGGATGGCGATCTGTACCACTTCATGGACAACGAGACCTACGATGACATCCCCGTCAACGCAGCCGACGTGCCCGATAACTTCAAGTTCTGCAAGGAGAACGAGCTGTGCAAGCTGCTGAGCTACAAGGGCAAGGTCTTCAGCGTTGAGATCCCCAACTTCATCGAGCTGGAAGTCACCCAGACCGAGCCGGGTGTCAAGGGCAACACTGCTACCAACACCCTGAAGCCCGCTACCGTCGAGACTGGCGCCGAGATCCGCGTCCCCCTGTTCATCAACGAGGGCGATCACATCCGCATCGATACCCGCACCGGCGAGTATATGGAGCGCGTCTGATCATTTGTCGCATACCGGGCAGCGGGCAACCGTTTGGATCAGATCCATCTCGCTGGGTTCGGTCAGCAGGGTGGCGTCGATCTTGTCAGCACCGGCAAAGGCCACGCCCTCGCTCTCCATCTTCTTGAGGATGGAGCAGATGCGGGCGTGAGCGTACTGGACGTAGTAGACCGGGTTGTCGTTATCGGTTTTGACGGCCTGATCCAGGTCAAAGTCGATGCCGCTTCCGGCGTCATGCATATTGAACAGGAAGCGCGCGCTGTCGATGGGCACTTCCTCCAGCAGGTCGGTCAGGGTGATGGCGTTGCCCGTGCGCTTGGACATACGAACCGGCTGACCGTCCCGACCGTCCATCAGGTTGACCATCTGCATCAGGACCACGTCCAGATCATTGCCGTTCAGGCCGATGGCGTCCATAGCGCCTTTCATGCGGGCCACATGGCCGTGGTGGTCAGCGCCCCAGACGTCGATGGCCTTGGCAAAGCCGCGGGTGGCCAGCTTGTTGTAGTGGTAGGCGATATCGGCGGCAAAGTAGGTGGGGATGCCATTGGCGCGGACGAGGACCTCGTCCTTGGCCTCCTCTTCGGTGCCGTCGTCGGTCTTCTTCTTGTTGACGGTACCGTACTTGGCAGCGTACTGAGCGCTGCGGTACATGATGGCACCATCTTCCGCCTTGTAGCAGGCACCCAGCTCCAGCAGCTTGTCTACCACGGCCATGACCGCGCCGGACTCGTGCAGGGTGCTCTCGTGGAACCAGACATCGTAGTCAATGCGGTACTTGCCCAGGTCGCGTTTGAGGGCGGCGATGTTCTTGGGCAGGGCGTAGGCCACCAGAGCGTCTTTCAGGGCTGCAAAGGCCTCACTCTCAAACAGAGCTTCCTCGCCCATGCCCTGGCAGGCGGCAACGTACTTGTCGCCGTTGATCTCAGCGAACTCACCGGCCAGCACCTTGATGTCGCCGCCCTGATAGCACTCAGCGGGCAGGGGATAAGCCTCCTCGCCGCAATACTTCTGCAGGTAGCGGACCGCCAGGCTCTTGCCGAACTTCTGGATCTGGTTGCCGGCGTCGTTGATGTAGAACTCACGGGTCACATCGTAGCCGGACCAGTCCAGCACGGCGGCCAGGCAGTCTCCCAGAGCACCGCCGCGGGCATTGCCCATGTGCATGGGGCCGGTGGGGTTGGCAGAGACGAACTCCACGTTGTACTTGGCACCCTTGCCGTGGTCGGTGCGGCCATACTCCTTGTTGGCGCAGGCACCCGTCACGACACCGGCCCAGAACGACGGAGCCAGGAACAGGTTGATGAAGCCGGGACCGGCCACTTCCACCTTAGCGAACACGCCGCCCTCCAGAGCAGGCAGGTGGGCCAGCAGGGCGTCCGCGATCATCTTGGGTGCCTTGCGCCAGGTGCGGGCACCGGCCATGGCCAGGTTGGAGGCGATATCGCCGTTCTTAACATCAGCGGGGATCTCCACGATGAATGCGGGCAGCTCGGCCTCGGGCAGGGTGCCGTCGGCCATCGCAGCCCTGGCGGCGGCGGTCAGCAGGGCGCGGGCCTCGTCCAGCGCGGTCTGCCGGGGGTTGTAGTTCTGGTAGGTCTTTTCAAAATCAGTCATTTGTCAGATGTCCTTTCCGTTTGAACGCAGGGCCCACATGGTTTGGGAGCCGCAGGCGAAACAATAAAACTGGCCCGACATGCCAAGGGCTCTCCTGACAGGAGAGCTGGCGCGTCAGCGCCTGAGAGGTTAATTCACATGTTGTACGGTCATTTCCAGCGTGTTGCGGCTGACAAGGCGGGCGTCGTCGGCGTCCAGCAGGTAGCTGAACACGGCGCTGCCGCCTTTCTCGGTGAGATTGCAGTCGATGCCGTCCCCGGTGACGCCCAGCGTCAGGGAGCCGACTTCGGTCTCATAGTGGCAGAGGTTGCGCCGCTCCCGCTCAATGAGCAGCTGGCTGTTGGTACGGCCAAACCGGAGAAGAGCCACCCGGCTGCCGTCCTCGGCGATCTTGATGGTGGTGGTGCAGCCCTCAAAGCCAATGGTCTGGGTCTCTTTGTAGGTGATATAAAAGCTCTCGCCCTTTTTGACCAGGCTGCCCCGGGTCATCAGCTCGATATGTTCCCGGTCTTCCTCTTTGGTGTTGCCCTCGCTGTCAAACTGGTCGATATAGCTTTTGATGCGGATGATATAGTTTTCGTTTGTCGCTTTGCTCACAGTTTTTGCTGTCCTTTATCAATACTTGTCAATGGCAATCTGGTCAATGGGGCCGCCTTTGTACTCGCCCAGGAAGAGGTCTGCCGTCTGGGCAAAGCTGTCCGGCACATCGCTGACGAAGAAATGCGCCTGCCCGGTGGGGTGGTCGCTCCGCAGGCCCCGCTCGGCCAGCATCTGCTCCAGACGGTGGGCAGCGGTCTTGGCCGGGTCGATCAGCACCACGTCCCTGCCCATGAACTCGCCGATCATGGTCTTGAGCAGGGGGTAGTGGGTGCAGCCCAGGATCAGGGTGTCCACGCCGGCATCTCGGATCTCGGTCAGGTACTGGGCAATGACCAGTTTGGTGATCTGCTGTTTGTCCGGGGCGCTGTGGTCCACATAACCGGCCTCCACCAGCGGCACGAACAGCGGGCAGGGCCGGGCTGTGATCTCGGCCCCGGGAACCAGCTGGCGCAGCAGCTTTTCATAGCTGCGGGAGCGGATGGTGGCGGCGGTGCCGATGATGCCGATGCGGCGGTTGCGGGTGGCAAAGGCGGCTTCCCGGGCGGCGGCATCCACCACGCCCAGATAAGGGACGGGGAGCTGGGCGGCCTCGGCGGCGGGGTAGATGCTGGACACCGTGCCGCAGGCGGCCATGATGCACTTGACATCTTTGGAGAGCAGGAACGCGATGTCCTGCCGGGTATACTGGAGGATGATCTCCGGGCTGCGGCTGCCGTAGGGGACACGACCGGTATCACCAAAATAGATGATGTCCTCATGGGGGAGGTGCTTGCGCAGCTCCCGCACGGCGGTCAGGCCGCCCAGGCCGGTGTCGAACACGCCGATGGGGCGATTATCCATGCTGCTTTTCCGTCCTTTCCAGTGCCAGCGCAATGAGATGATCGATGAGGGCGGGGATGGGGGTGCCCTCGTGTTCCATGAGCTTTGGATACATGCTGATGTCGGTGAAGCCGGGCATGGTGTTGATCTCGTTGATGAGGACGCGGCCCGTGCCGTGCTCCACAAAGAAATCGCAGCGGGCCAGGCCCTCGCAGCCCAGGGCCGTGTAGGCCATGGCGGCGTAAGTCTTTACCTCGTCCAGTTTCTCTTCGGGGAGGCTGGCCGGGATGACCACCTGACTGACGCCGTTCTTATACTTGTCATCGTAGGTGTAGAACTCAGCACCGGCCAGGATCTCGCCCGGGCGGGTGGCCACGGCGGGGTCGGAGCCGATGACGGCACACTCCACCTCATGGCCGTCCACAAAGGCCTCGAACACGACCTTGCGGTCATTGGCGAGGGCCAGCTGGATGGCTTCTTTCAGCTGCTCGCGGTTGGTGGCTTTGGTAATGCCCACGCTGGAACCCGCGTTGGCGGGCTTGACGAAGACGGGCCAGCCCAGCTTTGCAATGACGCCGTCGCAGACGCCCTCGGGGTCGGACTCGATCTCCCAGCGGGTGGCGGAGAGCCACTTGGTGTGGGGGATGCTGTTGGCGTCGAACAGGATGTTGGCCACCGCCTTGTCCATGCAGACGGCGCTTGCCAGCACGCCGCAGCCCACATAGGGGATGCCCGCCAGCTCCAGAAGGCCCTGGACGGTGCCGTCCTCGCCCCACAGGCCGTGGAGCACCGGGATGACGACATCGACATGGATCTTTTCCACCTGGCCTGCCGGGGTGAACAGGATCATCCCGTGGTCGGCACGGTCGGGGCTGAGCACGCAGGGCATATTGGAGCCCAGCTCTTCCCAGCTGCCGTCGGCCATCTGGGCCGAGTCGGCCTCGGTGTAGAGCCAGCGGCCCTCTTTGGTGATGCCGATGGTCAGCAGCTCGTACCGCTGGCGGTCGAGCTGGTCCACGAAGGTGCCGGCGGACACGCGGCTGACCTCGTGCTCACTGGACATACCGCCAAACAGGACGACAACGCACAGTTTATCTTCAGATTGCATAATGAATCTCTCCTAAATCAGGCAGGCAGAAGCTGCACTGCCTCAGTTTCGTGCTATATTAGAGGTATAGACGTGTTTATTATACAATATATACGCGCGGGATGCAAGCGGAAGACCCGCGCCGGGCAGTGCGGAAAACAGCACGGAGCCAAAAACCAAAAACTTGAAAAAACGCAAAAATTCTTCTTGACGAATGGAAAATTGCGTGATACAATGATATCACCTCTTTTGCGGGGTTATTAAGTGCGCCTGTTTTGCAGACGCTCCCGCAAGCCGAGGGAGGTTCAGAACAACCGTTATAATGGAGGTGTCAACAAATGACCGTTAAAATCACTCTGGCCTGCACCGAGTGCAAGCAGCGCAACTACAACACCACGAAGAACAAGAAGAACAACCCCGATCGTCTCGAGATGAAGAAGTACTGCCGCTTCTGCAAGAAGCACACCGTTCATCGCGAAACCAAGTAAGAAAGGCGGACAACATCATGGCAGACAAAACCGAGAAAAAGCCGGGCTTTGTGGCCAGAATGAAGGCCGCCGTTAAGAATTTCTGCAACGGTGTTGTGAAATTCTTCCGCGACACGAAGAGCGAGCTGAAAAAGGTCGTGTGGCCGTCTAAGGCGGACGTCAAGACCAACACCATCGTGGTGCTCGTGACTGTGGCGATCGCCGCCGTAGTGATGATCGCGCTGGATGCCATCTTTGGCGGCGTCCTGGGCCTGATCATCGGCGCCTGAATCATCTTGAAACGGAGGGTCAACCAAAATGGAAGAACAGTCCAATGAGGCTCTTTGGTATGTTGTGCATACCTATTCCGGCTACGAGAACAAGGTAGCCACGGACTTACAGACCATGGTGGAAAACCGCCGCCTGCAGGATCTGATCTGCGACATCAAGGTTCCGACCGAGATGGTCCCGGAGATCAAGGACGGCAAGGAGCGTATGGTGGAGCACAAGCTGTTCCCCGGCTACGTTCTGGTCAAGATGGTCATGAACGACGATACCTGGTATGTGGTGCGCAACACGCGCGGCTGCACCGGCTTCGTCGGCCCTGCATCCAAGCCTGTTCCCCTGACCGCTGAGGAAGTGGAGAAGATGGGCGTGGAGAAGCGCAGCACCGCTCACCGTCGATTTCAAAGTTGGCGACACGGTGCAGATCACCGCTGGCCCCCTGGAAGGCTTTATGGGCCTTGTGGAGGGCATCGATACCGAGAGCTTCAAAGTCAAGCTCAAGGTCAACATGTTTGGCCGCGAGACGCCCGCGGAAGTGGACATCGCGCAGGTCGAGCTGCCGTAACCAACCGGCAGACCGTTTACCAAGGTAAGACCGCAGTGCGGTTCTTATAGAGCATACACAGGGGGTGCGTGCTCGTGGGAGGCGCGGAAACACCGCGCCGCAACTCACCACAGATTTTTGGAGGTGCATTTATCATGGCACAGAAAGTTACTGGCTACATTAAGCTGCAGATCGAGGCCGGCAAGGCGACTCCGGCTCCCCGGTTGGCCCTGCTCTGGGTCAGAAGGGCGTCAACATCATGGCGTTCACCAAGGAGTTCAACGAGCGTACCAAGAACCAGATGGGTTATGTGATCCCCGTCGTCATCACTGTCTACGCTGACCGCTCCTTCAGCTTCATCACCAAGACTCCTCCGGCAGCCGTTCTGATCAAGAAGGCCGCTGGCATCAACACCGCTTCCGGCAAGCCCAACAACGAGAAGGTTGCTACTCTGACCGCCGCTCAGGTGGAAGAGATCGCAAAGACCAAGATGCCTGACCTGAACGCTGCTTCTCTGGAAGCTGCATGCAGCATGGTCCGTGGCACCTGCCGCAGCATGGGCGTCGTCGTCGAGGGCTGATTGACCTGAGACTCAAACAGTGGGAGGGCATAAAACTGCCCGCATGACCACATAGGAGGATATACAATGAAACATGGCAAGCACTATGTCGATGCTGCTAAGCAGGTCGATTTTACCAAACTGTACGACATGAACGAGGCTCTGGAGCTGGCTTGCAAGACCGCTTCCGCCAAGTTCGACGAAACCGTCGAGGTGCACGTCCGCCTGGGCGTTGACTCCCGCCATGCCGACCAGCAGGTCCGCGGCGCCGTCGTGCTGCCCAACGGTACCGGCAAGACCGTCCGCGTCTGCGCCATTGCGAAGCGGCGCTGCTGCCGCTGCTGCTGAGGCAGCCGGTGCTGATATCGTTGGTGATGACGAGCTGATCGCCCGCATCGCTGGCGGCTTCATGGATTTTGACGTCGTTGTCACCACCCCCGACATGATGGGCCGCGTTGGCCGTCTTGGTAAGGTCCTGGGCCCCCGCGGCCCGATGCCCAACCCCAAGGCGGGCACCGTTACCCCGGACATCGGCAAGGCCGTGACCGAGGCCAAGGCCGGTAAGATCGAGTACCGCCTGGACAAGCAGAACATCATCCATGTCCCCGTGGGCAAGGCTTCTTTCGGTGCAGAGAAGCTGTACACCAACCTGGATACCGTTATGAGCGCGATTGCTAAGGCAAAGCCTGCCGCAGCAAAGGGCACTTATTTCAAGAGCGCTACCATCGCCACCACCATGGGCCCTGGCATCCGTCTCAACACCCTGAAGTACGGTGTCTAATTTGAAATCATTGCAGGTTACTGCAAGAAATTTCAAAAAAGTACTTGACAACACCGCGTGTTTGCGGTAGAATAATTATGCTGTTTTTGAGACAGCAGGTGCTGGAGTGCCAGCGTAAGGCTATGCCGCCTGCCGAGAAACGCGCGTAACGTTGTTTTATGCCTCTTTCTCGGACCAGTGTGCGGGAAAGAGCTTTTTTTTTCGTTGCAAATGCTCCGGCTTTCGATACAAGTTTTTGAAACGAGGTGAAACCGAATGCCCAGTGCAAAGATTCTTTCTGAGAAGCAGGCTTATGTCGCTGATCTGAAGCGCAAAGTTTGAGAGTGCGGTTTCCGGCTGCGTCGTCGCTTACGGCGGCATTAACGTCGAGAACGACACCAAGCTCCGTAAGGAGCTGCGTGAGGCAGGCGTCGATTACATGGTCGTGAAGAACACCATGCTGCGTCTGGCTGTTAAGGGTACCTCCCTGGAGGGCCTGGCTGAGCAGTTTAAGGGCGATACCGCTATCGCTTTTGCTCACGAGGAAGATCCTATGTCCGCTGCCCGCATCCTGTGCAAGTATCAGGATGGCGATAAGTCCAAGAAGTTCGTCGTTAAGGCAGGCTTCATGGAAGGCAAGGTCATGGACGCTGCCGAGACCAACGCTATCGCAAAGCTGCCCAACCGCGAAGGCATGCTGTCCATGTTTGCAGGCGCCCTCACCAGCACTCTGTCTGGTCTGGCTGTTGCAATGCAGGCTTATGCCGACAAGCAGGAGGAGCCCGCTGCCTAATGTTGGCTGCGTGACCGCTGCTTAAAACAAAGAAATCAACAAACAAAACCATTTATATTGGAGGGTTATTATCATGGCTTCTGAGAAAATTACTGCCATCATCGACTCCGTCAAGGAGCTGTCCGTTCTGGAGCTGAAAGAGCTGATCGATACCTACTGCGAGGAGTTCGGCGTTTCTGCTGTTGCTGCTGCCGCTCCCGCTGCTGCCGGCGCTGCTGCTCCCGCTGAGGAGGAGAAGACCGAGTTCGACGTCATCCTGGTCGAGGCTGGCGCTGGCAAGATGGGCGTCATCAAGCTGGTCAAGGAGATCACCGGTCTGGGCCTGAAGGAGGCTAAGGCTATCGTTGACGGCGCTCCCAAGGCTGTCAAGGAAGAAGGCTTCCAAGGCTGAGGCTGAGGACATCCAGAAGAAGCTGGAAGAGGCTGGCGCTAAGGTTGAGATCAAGTAATTTGATCCCCCTGAACGTTTTTTCTTGAATCTCGATTCTTGAAACAAAAGGCGCTCTCGCTGTGAGCACCACAGTGCAGGAAATGCCGGGAACTTTATGCCGACCGTCTGGGCAGCCTTGCGCAATTGCTGCGCAAAGCTGCCCTTTTTTTGTTTAAGGAGGACGTCTGATGAATCTGATATCGAGATCGCACAGGAAGCCAAAATGAAGCCCAGCCGAAGTTGCCGCCTCGCTGGGGCTGGCGGACGAAGATGTCATCCCGTATGGCCGCTATAAGGCCAAGATCGACTACCGCCTGATCCATAAGGCCACCAAGCAGGGCAAGCTGATCCTGGTGACGGCCATCAACCCCACGCCCGCTGGTGAGGGCAAGACCACCACCAGCGTGGGTCTGGCCGACGCCATGAACGCCCTGGGCAATAAAAAGACCATGCTCTGCCTGCGCGTGAGCCCAGCGCTGGGCCCTGTGTGTTCGGCATCAAGGGCGGCGCGGCCGGCGGCGGTTATGCCCAGGTGGTGCCCATGGAAGACATCAACCTCCACTTTACCGGGGACCTGCACGCCATTGGAACCGCCAACAACCTGCTGGCGGCCATGATCGACAACAGCATCCAGCAGGGCAACCCCTTGAACATTGACCCCCGCCGCATCACATGGAAGCGCTGCATGGACATGAACGACCGTCAGCTGCGCTTCATCGTGGACGGTCTGGGCGGCAAGGTAAATGGCACCCCCGCGAGGTTTTTTTGACATCACGGTGGCAAGCGAGATCATGGCCATCTTCTGCCTTGCCACCAGCATTTCCCTGATTTGAAGGAGCGTCTGTCCCGCATCGTGTGCGCCTACACCTACGACGGCAAGCCCGTCACCGCCGGTGAGATCGGCGCAGCCGGTGCCATGACCGCCCTGCTGAAGGACGCACTGGACCCGAACCTTGTGCAGACGCTGGAAAATAACCCCGCCATCATCCACGGCGGTCCCTTTGCCAACATTGCCCACGGCTGCAATAGCGTGCTGGCCACCAAGCTGAGCCTTTCGCTGGCCGACTATACCATTACCGAGGCCGGCTTCGGTGCCGATCTGGGTGCGGAGAAATTCTTGGATATCAAGTGCCGCTATGCCGGTATTGCCCCCTCTGCCTGTGTGCTGGTGGCTACCGTACGTGCCCTCAAGAGCCACGGCGGCGTAGCAAAGGCCGACCTGAGCCAGCCCAACCTCGAAGCAGTCAAGGCCGGTGCTTCCAACCTGGTGCGCCACATTGACAACCTGAAAAACGGCTTGGCCTGCCCGTGGTCGTTGCTATCAATGCCTTCCCCACCGACACCCCGGGAGCAGGCCTATGTAGAGCAGGTCTGCGCCGAGCAGGGCGTGCCCTGCGTGCTGAGCGAGGTGTTCGCCAAGGGCGGCGAGGGCGGCAAAGCACTGGCCGAAAAGGTGCTGGAGGTTCTGGAGGATCGTCCCATCCAGTACACCTACCCGCTGGAGATGCCCCTGAAGGACAAGATCAACGCCATTGCCACCAAGATCTACCGCGCCGACGGCGTGAACTACAGCGCCGCCGCCAGCAAGACGCTGGCCGAACTGACCGAGATGGGCTACGGCAACCTGCCCGTGCATTGCCAAGACCCAGTACAGCTTCAGCGACAACGCCAAGCTCATCGGTGCCCCCACCGGCTTTACCATGGAGGTGCGCGAGGTGCGTCTGGCCGCCGGTGCAGGCTTCGTGGTGGCGGCTGGAGGGCGTCCGGTATCCGGTCAATCTCCGCACGGGCAGCGGCATGAGCGTCAGCGGCACCGTGGCAAGTGCTTCGGGCAGCGTGCTGACCGAGGTAGAAGTTGCCATCCTGGATGCCGCGGATCAGACCGTGCAGAGTGCGGAGGCCGCTCCCAACGTCTCCAGCTGGTCGCTGAAGAATCTGGACAGCCAGATCAAATTTGGTGAGCTGCCGGAGGGTGCATACACATACATGGTGTTCCTGACCGACTCCAACGGCCAGACCATCTGCTTTATGAGCGATTTCACCGTGTCCAGCGCTGCCACCAGCACCGCTACCTATTGGACGGTGCAGGATCCCTCGGGCTCCAAACTGGGGGAGAATGTGCAGAAAGCGGTCGAGTCGGTCAGTGAGACTGCCTCGGCAGTGGAACAGTCGGCCTGGAGCTGGCTGGATAACCTGTTTGGCGAATAAGAGAATTGACAAAGCCGCTGATGAAAACCAGCGGCTTTGTTTTTACCCACAGAGTGTAGTGCCCGGGAAATAGTGGGCCAGGATGGCGTCATAGGAGAGGCCCTGCTCCGCAAATGCTTTGGCACCCCACTGGCTGAGGCCGACTCCGTGGCCGTAGCCGTGGGTCATTATGTAGAATTGACCGTTTTCATAACGGATGGTAAAATCGGTGCTTCGCAGGCCCAGCGCTCTGCGGAGGAATGCCCCGGACCGTTCCACACCGCAGACAGACAGCCGCGCGACATAGCCGGAGGCCGTGCGGGTGGGGGAGCTGAACCACTGTTCCGGCGCGGCAGAATCCGGGGTGAGCCCCTGGGCTGCCAGTGCGGCCTGTACCTGCGCGGAGGAGAGGGTCAGGGTGACCTCATAATGATCCGCCTGGAGATCTGTGCTGCTGTCCACGGCGACCAGATAGGGGAGGGAGGCACCCCAGACATTCTCGCTGGCCTCGGTACGGCCGTTGGAGATGGCAAAGTAGCTCGTCCCAGCCGGGGCACCCTCATAGCAGAGCACCTGGGTCAGGACGCTGTCCACAAGGGCGGAGAGACGGGCGTGGTTGGCATCGTAACGGGTGCCCCAGTAGCTGTGGAGGACGGCGTCGGTCAGGTAGCCCTGCCGCCGTGCCGGGTCGGCAGAGAGCCAGCTGCCGTTGGCTGCAGAGGCGTGGTCGCGGCAGTAGAGAACATAGCTGTGGGCCGCAACGGCCTGGGCCTTAAGGGCCTCGTCCGGCCAGCTGAGAGGCATTTCCGCGGCCACCGCGCCGATGAGATAATCCCGCCGCGGCACCTGCTGGACCTCCCCGGGGCTCTGGTCCTCGATGAGGAAGACCTCGGCGTCTCCGGTGAACGCGGCGGTCTCTGGAGAGCTTGTGTCCGTGCCGGGCAGGCTCCCGCCCGGTGCGGGCAGCGCAGAGGAGGCCGGGACTTCCGATGAGGCAGCAGCCTCTCCCAACACCGCCTTTGCCAGCCGGTAGCCGGCCAGCGGCAGAAGACTGCCCAGCACCAACAGCAGGGTGCAGAGCAGCAAAAACGCTTTTTTCATCCCGGAACCTCCCCTGATACCTTTTTTATAGAGAGAGTGTACCGGCTCCGGGCAGCAAAAAGCGCAGAAGCAGGCGGCGCAAGCTTGCTTTTCCGCTGCAAATGCGATATGATGAATACATTGCAAAAACTTCCGTTTCCGGGGATGAATGCCGGAAAACGGTCCGAAATCAAAGGAAGAAACCCGATGAATCTGTTGATTTTGACTTCGATAATCCTGAGCGTAATTCTTGGCGTGGGCCGCATGGTTGATCTGGCCCTGTTTACAGACGCTGAAACCGGGCTGTGTGTGGTGGGCTCCGTCTGGCTGCGGTATGCCGCGCTGGCGGTGGCCATCCTGCTGGCGGTTGCGGCGGGCCGCGCCGCAAAACCGGAGGCCAGAAAGTTGTGCAGCCCCTGTAAGCCCTCCGGTGTAATGGCGGTACTGGGAGCGGGATTTATGGCGGCGCCATTTGTTGCAAAGCATCGGGAAAGATACCGTGAATTGAAAAGATGCCCACACAAACTAGAAAAATCGTACAAACAAAAGTAAAAAGTGAAAAATCAAGTTGTTAATTTTTTAGCAGACACTTGAAAGTTTGCCGGTTTTGGTCTACAATAAAGATACCGTGATTTATCCGATAAAGGGTAAGAACAATTAGAGGTACGATTAACATGGCTAATGTTAGGTTGCTATCAATGGTTTCGGTCGTATTGGCCGTCTGGCTTTCCGTCAGATGTTCGATGCTGAGGGCTACGAGGTTGTTGCAATCAACGATCTGACCAGCCCCAAGATGCTGGCTCACCTGCTGAAGTACGATACTGCTCAGGGCTCTTTCTGCGGCAAGATCGGCGAGGGCAAGCACACTGTCGAGTCCACCGAGGACTCCATCATTGTTGACGGCAAGGAGATCAAGATCTACGCCGTTAAGGACGCAAAGGATGCTCCTTGGGGCGAGCTGGACGTCGACGTCGTTCTGGAGTGCACCGGCTTCTACACCAGCAAGGAGAAGAGCATGGCTCACATCCAGGCTGGCGCAAAGAAGGTCGTTATCTCTGCTCCCGCAGGCAACGATTTGAAGACCATCGTCTACTCCGTCAACGAGAAGACCCTGACCGCTGAGGATCAGGTCATCTCCGCAGCTTCCTGCACCACCAACTGCCTGGCTCCCATGGCCAACACCCTGAACAAGACCTACCCCATCGTCTCCGGCATCATGACCACCGTTCATGCTTACACCGGCGACCAGATGATTCTGGATGGTCCTCAGCGCAAGGGCGACCTGCGCCGTGCTCGTGCTGGCGCACAGAACATCGTTCCCAACACCACCGGTGCTGCTAAGGCTATCGGCCTGGTTATCCCCGAGCTGAACGGCAAGCTGATCGGCTCTGCTCAGCGTGTGCCTGTTCCCACCGGCTCCACCACCATTTTGGTTGCCGTCGTCAAGGGCAAGGACGTCACCAAGGAGTCCATCAACGCTGCTATGAAGGCTGCTACTTCTGAGTCCTTCGGCTACAACGAGGATCTGATCGTTTCTTCCGACGTTATCGGCATGCGTTACGGCTCTCTGTTCGACGCTACCCAGACCATGGTCGCTAAGATCGATGACGACACCTATCAGGTTCAGGTCGTGAAGTGGACACCCTGATCATCGGCGGCGGCATGGCCTATACCTTTATCAAGGCACAGGGCTATGAGGTCGGCAAGAGCCTGTGCGATGACTCCAAGCTGGACTACTGCAAGGAGATGATGGCAAAGGCAGAGGCCAAGGGCGTCAAGCTGCGTCAAGCTGCTGCTGCCCGTGGATGCAGCCTGCATCAAGGACTTCCCCGATCCTATCGACGCACCCGTCGAGGTCACCATTGTTCCTGTCACCGCCATCCCGGCTGACATGGAGGGCTGCGACGTCGGCCCCGAGACCATGAAGATCTTCGCAGAGGCTGTCAAGGCTTCCAAGACCGTCGTGTGGAACGGCCCGATGGGTGTGTTTGAGAACCCGACTCTGGCTGCCGGCACTCTGGCCGTTGCCAAGGCAATGGCGGAGAGCGACGCTACCACCGTCATTGGCGGCGGCGACAGCGCGGCAGCTGTCCAGCAGATGGGCCTGGGCGACAAGATGACCCACATCTCCACCGGTGGCGGCGCCTCCCTCGAGTTCCTCGAAGGCAAGGAGCTGCCCGGCATCGCTGTGATCCAGAACGCCTGATCGCAGAGAACGTAACAGCATCATGAGAGGTGCGGCGGCCGTGCGCCGCCGCACCTTTTTATTTGGGTAAAGAAGAAAAAAAAAGTAAATATAAGGAGATAGAACCATGGATAAGGCAAAGCGTAAGGCAATCATTGCAGGCAACTGGAAGATGAACAAGACCGCCACCGAGGCTGCCAAGCTGGTGGATGAGCTGATCCCTGCTGTGAAGGACGCCGGCTGCGAGGTCGTCATCTGCGTTCCCTTCACCGATCTCGTCACCGCTGTCGAGATGACCAAGGGCACCAACATCCACGTTGGCGCGGAGAACGTCCACTTCGAGAAGTCCGGCGCGTTCACCGGCGAGATCAGCGCTGACATGCTGGTAGATCTGGGCGTGGAGTACGTCATCGTGGGCCACTCTGAGCGCCGCCAGTACTTTGCAGAGACGGACCAGACCGTCAACAAGCGCGCGCTGGCTGCTCTGAACGCCGGCCTCAAGGTCATCCTCTGCGTGGGCGAGAGCCTGGAGCAGCGGGAAGAGGGCGTTACCGAGGAGCTGGTCCGGATGCAGACCAAGATCGCTCTGCTGGGCGTCACCGCCGAGCAGATGGCAAATGTCGTCATCGCTTACGAGCCTGTCTGGGCCATCGGCACCGGCAAGACCGCTACCGCGGACCAGGCGGAGGAAGTCTGCGCTCAGATCCGCAAGGTGGTGGGCGAGCTGTATGGCGAGGCGGTCGCCGAGGCTACTACCGTCCAGTACGGCGGCAGCATGAACGCCAAGAACTGCGAGGAGCTGCTGAGCAAGAAAGATGTTGACGGCGGCCTGATTGGCGGCGCGTCCCTCAAGGCTCCGGACTTTGCCGTGATCGTCAACGCAGCCACCAAGGGCTAAGCGCTGACTTTCGCAACCAAAGTTTTCCCAGCGCCCGGCCGCGCCGCGTTTCCAGCGCTGTGCCGGGCGCTTTTTCAGTAAACACAACAAGGAGATAAAACATATGTCCAAGAAACCTGTCCTGCTTTGCATTATGGATGGCTTTGGCTGGACCCCCAACGAGACCTATGGCAACGCCGTGGTCGCCGCCAAAGAAACCCCACCTCGATGCTCTGATGGCAAAATATCCCATGACCACCATCAACGCTTCCGGTATGGCCGTCGGTCTGCCCGAGGGCCAGATGGGCAACTCGGAAGTCGGCCACACCAACATGGGTGCAGGCCGCATCGTGTACCAGCAGCTCACCCTCATCACCAAGTCCATCAAGGACGGCGAGATGCTCCAGAACCCGGTTCTGGTCAAGAACATGAAGGCTGCCATCGATGCCGGCAAGGCCATCCATCTGATGGGTCTGGTCGGCACCGGCGGTGTGCATAGCCATGCCGATCACTGGTTCGGCGTGCTGGAAATGGCGAAGCACATGGGCGCAAAGGACGTCTACCTGCACTGCATCATGGACGGCCGTGACACCGACCCGCACAGCGGCAAGGGCTTCCTTGCCGACCTGCAGGCCAAACTGGACGAGTTGGGCATCGGCAAGATCGCCAGCGTCTCCGGCCGTTACTACGCCATGGATCGTGACAACAACTGGGACCGCGAAGAAAAAGGCTTACGCCGCGTTCGTTTATGGCGAGGGCAACCACGCTGCCAACGCACAGGAGGCCATTGAGGCATCCTATGCCGCGGACAAGACGGATGAGTTCGTCGTGCCGTGCGTCACCTGCGAGGGCGGCCGCGTTCAGGAGGGCGACACTGTCATTTTCATGAACTTCCGTCCCGACCGTGCCCGCCAGATGACCCGCATCTTCTGCGACGACGCGTTCACGGGCTTTGAGCGCCGCGGCGGCCGCAAGCAGGTCCACTATGTCTGCATGGCCGAGTATGACGCCACCATGCCCAACTGCGAAGTGGCATATCCTCCCGTGGAGCTCAAGAACGTTCTGGGCGAGTACCTCTCTGCTCATGGCAAGACCCAGCTCCGCATCGCTGAGACGGAGAAGTACGCCCACGTCACCTTCTTCTTCAACGGCGGCGTCGAGGCTCCCTACGAGGGCGAGGACCGCTGCGTCATCCCCAGCCCGAAAGTGGCTACCTACGACCTGAAGCCCGAGATGAGTGCTCCGGAAGTGGCTGCTGAGTGCAAGAAGCGGATCGAGAGCGGCAAGTACGATGTCATCATCCTCAACTTCGCCAACTGCGATATGGTCGGTCACACCGGCGTGTTTGACGCGGCAGTCAAGGCTGTGGAAGCCGTCGATGCTGCTGTCAAGGAAGTCGTTGAAGCTGTCCTGGCTGCCGGCGGCTGCGCGTTCCTGACCGCGGACCATGGCAATGCCGAGAAGATGATGAACCCGGACGGCACTCCGTTCACCGCCCACACCACCAATGTCGTGCCCTTTGTGGCCATCGGCTGCGGCGATGTGAAGCTGCGTGAGGGCGGCTGCCTGGCCGACATCGCACCCACCATGCTGCCCTATATCGGCCTGCCGGTCCCTGCTGAGATGACGGGCAAGAGCATCATCGTGGAGTAAGCTTCCTCCGCAAAACCATAAAAACGCAAACGCCCCGCAGGGCGGTGAGAATTTTCACCAGCCCTGCGGGGCGTTTTGTGGTAGGAAACTGTGTTTTACTTTTCGGCCCAGATGCAGAGCCGCGCGGGAGTGGTGATCTCCCCAGGAGCTTGACATCCATGTCCAGATTGCAGGTCACGGCCAGCGCTTTTCCGGCGTCACTTCCGGTCAGGACGGAAGCGGGCAGGTTTTTGATGGTGAGCAGTGCGGTGTCATCGTCAAAGCTGCCGCTCAGGGTGCCGTCATAGGTCACATCGCCGATGGTCAGCCCGGACAGCCGTCCGGTGATGTTGATGCGGGAAAGCTTTTTCAGAGGGAGCTCCAGCGTATAGGTGCCATTGGCCTGCCGGGTAAGAGTGGCGGCACGGTCCGTGTCGATGCCATCGTTGGCCAGCGAGGTCTGTTCGCCTTTGCTGTCTTTCCAGAACGCCACGCCGACCTCCACAGGGCCCACGGCACTGGCGCTCAGGGCCAGCAGGCAGAGCAGCAGCCACGAGACCAGCACCGCCCCGGTGCGTTTCCAAGCTGTTTTCATGTTATCAACCTTTCTTCCTGCCGCAGCGCGGCACGGGCTGTCACACACGCGGGAAATGGTGCAGGAATGGGTCAGACAGCCCTTTTATACCGCAAAAATAGCATAATCAAGCAAAAAAGTCAATCTGCTTTGGCAGTGTTTCACAAAACTGTTGCACTTTCGACATAGAAAATAAGAAATGTGGAAAACATGACAGCCAAAAAGCCGCCTCCCGGCAAACGGGAGGCGGCAGAAAGGCAGGTGCTTAGACCTCGAAGTTGGGATCGTCTTTCAGCATGTGGATGTTGCTCATGAACGGGCTCTCCTCGGGGTCCGCAAACGGAGCTTCCTTTGACATACTTGTTCAGCAGGATGGCAGTCTTGGCAGGGTCCGCAATGGTGCCGGCACCGCCGATGCAGCCGCCGGGGCAGCCCATGCCTTCCAGCAGATAGCCGTTGTACTTGCCGGCCTTGGCCAGCATCAGCAGCTTCTTGCACTCGGCCAGACCCTGTGCGGATGCGATCTTCACATCCATGTCGGGGTGCCACTCCTTGATCTTGTCGGCAACGGCCTTGGCCACGCCGCCGGACTGGGCAAAGCCGCGGCCTGCAGCGGAAGCGTGGATCAGATCGATCTCGTTGGGATCGACTTCCAGTGCAGCCGGGTCGATATCCTTGGCCTCAATGATGCCGGCCAGCTCCTCAAAGGTCAGCACGAAGTCCACGTCGGACCGCACGGTGCGGCGGGAGGCCTCCAGCTTCTTGGCAGCGCAGGGTCCGACGAAGCACATACGGGCTTCCGGGTCGGCCTGCTTCATCATGCGGGCGGTGAAGACCATGGGGGTCATGGTCATGGAGATGTTTTTGGCCAGGTCGGGGAATGCGGTCTTTGCCATCATGCTCCAGGCCGGGCAGCAGGAGGTTGCCATAAAGTTCAGCTTGCCGGGCACTTCCTCCAGGAAGTCGTGGGCCTCGTCCACCGTGCACAGGTCAGCACCAATGGCGACCTCGACCACGTCGTGGAAGCCGACGGCTTTCAGGGCAGCTTTCAGCTTGCCGGTGGAAGCCAGGCCGGGGAACTGGTTGACGAACGCGGGGGCAACCAGCGCATAGATGCGGTCACCGCGGTTGAAGCCCTGGATCAGCTGGAAGATCTGGCCCTTATCCACGATAGCGCCGAACGGGCAGTTGACCAGGCACATACCGCAGGATACGCACTTGTTGTAATCAATATCTGCGCGGCCCAGCTCGTCGGAGTGGATGGCACCCATGCCGCAGGCAGCGGCGCAGGGACGCTCGGTCTTGACGATGGCATTGTAGGGGCACACGCCGACGCAGCGGCCGCACTTGATGCACTTTTCCTGATCAATGGTGGAACGGCCGCTCTCCCAGGTGATGGCTTTTTGGGGCAGACCTCCTGGCAGGGGTGAGCCAAGCAGCCCTGGCACAGGTCGGAGACCTTGACCAGCTTCTCGGGCAGCGGTTGCAGGCAAACTTGATCACGTTTACCAGCGGGGGATCATAGTACTTATCGGCAATGGAAGCGTCCTCCAGACCGGAAACGACGCTGTTGTGCTCGTCCATGCGGCGGGTGGGCAGGCCCATGGCCAGGCGGACGCGCTCCTCAACGATGGCGCGCTCCAGGAAGATGTCCTTGCGCAGCTTGCCTTCCTCACCGGGGATGATGGTGTAAGGGATCTTGCGCATCAGGTGATTGGCGGCTTCGCCCTTGACGTTGGCGTAGGCCATCCGTGCCACCTCGGTAAACACCTGGCGGCGAATCTGGATGACCGTCGTGTTGATTCCTCTAAAACTCATTCCAATCTCTCCTTGTTTTACATACAGCAGATCACAGACCTTTTTCGCGGATGGAGAAGTGACGCGCCGCGGCTCTCTGGTACAGAGGCTGGGCACAAAAACGACCGCCATTCTGGTACGGAAAAAACAGCCTGTCTCCGGGTGCATTGGCACGCCCGCCGCTGCAATCGGCAGGCTGCCCCGGAATATCCACTTTTATTGTAGCATAAACGAATTTGGATGAAAAGACCAAAACTCAAAATTCGTTATGATTTTCACGACTGGTAAGGTTTGCACAAAGAACTGGCAAAATTTTTCTTTGCAATCTGACCAATATCGGTCAAAGCTTGAACGGCCGCTCAGACCAGCGCGGCCCGCACCCGCTCTCCGTCGTAAGCGCCCAGTCTGACCCGGACGATCTCGCCGCTGGCATGGCCCGGGGCGGAGACCACTACCGGCACATACAGCCGGGTATAGCCGGTGAAAGAGTGTTTCGGAGAGGGGGTCTCCAGCAGCACGTCATCCTCCATGCCCTCATAGCCGGCCAGCACCTCTTTGCGGATGGCTTCAGCGGCGGCGTTCGTTCGGCGCGGCTGCGCTCCTGTTTGTCCCGCTCATGGATCTGGCCCGGGAAGTCGTAGGCCGGGGTGCCGCTGCGGCGGGAGTAGGGGAAGACATGTACTTTCAAAAATCCGATCTTTTTCAGGAACGCGCGGCTCTCCTCAAAGTCGGCCTCGGTCTCTCCGGGGAAGCCGCAGATGCAGTCGGTGGTAAAGCTGACGGGACGGTCGCCGTAGGCAGAGCGGATATTTTCCACCACTTCCGCGTACTGCTCGGCGGTGTACACGCGGCGCATCCGGCGCAGGGTGGCGGTGCAGCCGCTCTGCAAGCTCAGATGGAACTGCGGGCACAGCTTGTCCACGGCAGCCAGCCGGGCGATGTACTCCGGGGTGAGCATGTCCGGGTCCAGGCTGCCCAGACGGATGCGCTGGATGCCCTCCACCTGAGCGCAGTGCTCCACCAGCTCCACAAGGTTGGTGCCGGTGTCCAGGCCGTAGCTGGGCAGGGAGATGGCACTGAGCACCACCTCGCGGTATCCGGCTGCGGCCAGCTGGTGCAGCTCGTTCAGGATGCTCTCCTCGGCTACGGCTGCGCACCGGGCCACGGGCACGGGGATGACGCAGTAGGCGCACTGGCGGTTGCAGCCGTCCTCCACCTTGATAAAGGCGCGGGTGTGGGTCTCAAACCGCTCCACGGGCAGCTCCTCGAACCGCTCGCCCCTGGGCGTGGGGCGCAATGGCCACGATCCGCTCATGGCCGTCCAGCAGCTTCATGACATTTTCAAGGATGGCTTTCCGGTCGCCGTTGCCGCAGACCAGATCGGCCTCCAGAAACCGAGCGGCCTCCTCGGGGAACGCCTGGGGGTAGCAGCCGGTCAGCACGGTGACGGCACCAGGGTTCTCGCGCTTGGCGCGGCGCAGCCACTTGCGGCTTTTCTGGTCGCCAAAGTTCGTCACGGTGCAGCTGTTGACCACAAAACGTCGGCCTCTTCCCCTCCGGGACGATGGTGAACCCGGCGGAGCGGAACATCTGTTCCAGCGCCCCGGTCTCGTTCAGATTGACTTTGCAGCCAAGGGTATAAAAACAAACTCTCATGCGAGGTATCCTTTCCACAGAAAAACAAAATAAACCATCCTATTATAGCAGATTTTTCCCGGCGGGGAAAGAGCATTTGCTGCTCTTTTTTTTTGCATAGAATGCAATCAGAGCAATCGAAACAGACCGCGGGGGAGGTACGAGAATGGAACGGAGAAATTTTGCGGCGCTGTGCGCGGCGGTGCTCTGCTTCTGGCTGTTTGCGCTGGCCTTTGGCACGGCACAGGGGATGGGGCTGCATCTTGTGGCCCGGCGGGAGGCAAAAACAGCCTCCCGCGCAGGCCGTGTGGGTGGAACCTGCCCTCCCGGCGGCAGCGGCTCCGGCACTCTCCCTCAACTGCCGCGCCGCCATCCTGATCGAGCAGGACAGCGGCCGGGTGCTGTATATGAAAAAATGCCGAGGAGAAAATGCCCATCGCGTCGATTACAAAGGTGATGACCCTGCTGCTGACCTTTGAGGCCATCCATGGCGGCAGGCTGACGCTGGATACCCTTGTGCCGGTGAGCGAACACGCCTACCACATGGGCGGCAGCCAGATCTGGCTGGAGCCGGGGAGCAGTTCACGCTGGATGAGATGCTCCGGGCCATCTGCGTTTCCTCCGCCAATGACGCCGCCGTGGCGGTGGCTGAGCTGGTGGGCGGCAGCGAGCCCGCTTTTGTGGAGCAGATGAACGCCCGGGCGGCCCAGCTGGGGATGGAGCAGACCACGTTCCGCAACGCCTGCGGGCTGGATACGGAGGGCCACCTCTCCACCGCCCGGGATGTGGCCATCATGAGCCGGGAGATTTTGACCCACTGCCCGGAGGTGCTGCATTACTCCGGCATCTGGACGGACAGCCTCCGCAACGGGCAGACCCAGCTCGTCAACACCAATAAGCTGCTCAAGCGGTACAGCGGCATCACCGGGCTCAAGACCGGCACCACCAGCGGGGCGGTCTGCATCTCGGCCAGCGCCACCCGGGATGGGCTCAAGCTCATCGCCGTTATTTTGGGGGCACCCAGCAGCGCCGACCGCTTCAACGCCGCCACGACGCTTCTGGACTACGGTTTTGGGGCCTATGAGGCCGCGCCGCTGCCCGCACTGCCCAGCCAGCCGCTGCAGCTGGCGGTCAAAGGCAGCGCCGAGGGGAGCGTCCCGCTGGATTACAGCGCCCTGCCCGAGACGATCTTATTGGAAAAAGGGGCCGGGGCCGCCCTCCGCGGGGAGCTGACCCTGCCCGAGACCCTGGAAGCCCCGGTGGAACGGGGGCAGGCCGTGGGCAAAGTAAGCGTTTATCAGGGCGAAAACCTGTTGAGTGTATGAAGTCCGCGCCGCCGTCGATGCCGCAAAACTGACCCTGCCGGACGCGCTGTACCTGCTGTGGGAGAGCCTGACCGTCGTGTTCTGACCAAAACGGACACAGGACCGCCCAAAAGCGGTTTGTTCACGCAACAAAAGCCTTGCCCGCCTGAACAAAAGATGTAAGAGCATACAAAACAACACTATTAAAATTGTATGAAATCCAAGGATTTTGGCCTTGACTTTGCCCGATGGGAACGGTACACTTATACCAAGAAAAACCCTCGCAGGGCAAGTGCCCCAAAAATGTCTGGAGGTTTTGATAAAATATGAGTCTCGCACTGAACACGAAACACCTTTCCTCCTTTATTAAGGAAGAAGAGTATCAGGCCATCTACCCGCAGGTGGAAGCCGCCCACAAGATGCTGGAAGCCAAGAACGGCCCCGGCAACGATTTCCTGGGCTGGATGTATCTGCCCCGTGAGTACGATAAGGACGAGTTCGCCCGCATCAAGGAAGCAGCCGCCAAGATCCGTGAGGATTCCGACGTGCTGGTCGTCGCCGGCATCGGCGGCAGCTATCTGGGTGCCCGCGCTGTGGTCGAAGCCGTCAAGGGCCAGTTCCACAATGAGCTGGACAATGGCCTCAAGATCTACTTCTGCGGCAACAGCATCAGCCCCACGTATCTGAATGATATCATCGCGCTGTGCAAGGGCAAGCGCTTCTCCATCAATGTCATTTCCAAGTCCGGCGCCACCACCGAGACCAGCCTGGCATTCCGCGTGCTGCGCAAGCTGCTGGAAGATGAGATGGGCGTGGAAGAGGCCAACAAGCGCATTTATGCGACCACTGACCGTGCCAAGGGCACCCTCAAGCAGCTGGCCGACGCACAGGGCTGGCCCACCTTCGTGGTCCCCGACGACGTGGGCGGCCGCTACTCCGTGCTGTGCGCTGTGGGCCTGCTGCCCATTGCTGCTGCCGGTATCAGCATCGACGACCTGATGAAGGGCGCTGCCGATGCCATGGAGCGCTTCTCCGTTCTGAGCCCGGACAACGACGCTTACAAGTATGCTGCCATCCGCAACATCCTGTACCGCAAGGGCAAGAGCGTGGAGATCCTCGAGTGCTACGAGCCCAACTTCGCCCTGATGAACGAGTGGTATAAGCAGCTGTTCGGCGAGAGCGAGGGCAAGGACAACAAGGGCCTGTTCCCCGCAAGCTGCATCTTCTCCACCGACCTGCACTCCATGGGCCAGTTCATCCAGGAAGGCTCCCGCACCATGTTCGAGACCATCGTGGATGTCAAGAAGCCCGCACAGGACCTCTTCATCGACGAGCTGAAGGGCAACTTCGACGGTCTGAACTTCCTCGCCAACCAGAACATGAGCGTTGTCAACCGCAAGGCCATGGAGGGCACCATCCTGGCTCACACTGACGGCGGCGTGCCCGAGGTCGTGATCGAGGTGGATGACATCAGCGCCTACAATGTTGGCTACATGATCTACTTCTTCTGGCGTGCATGTGCCTGCAGCGGCTATCTGCTCAGCGTCAACCCGTTCGACCAGCCGGGCGTTGAGAGCTATAAGAAGAACATGTTCGCACTGCTGGGCAAGCCCGGTTACGAGAACCTGACCGCTGAGCTGGAAGCAAAGCTCAAGTAAAGGCAAAGGATTAAAAATGATCTACCGCCGCAAGGCGTGGAAAATACAGGAGGACAGAACTATGATTAAACTGATTGTTGGCGCTAAGGGCTCCGGTAAGACCAAGGCTATGATCGACCAGATCAATGATTCGGTCAAGACCTCCAAGGGCAACGTCGTCGTCGTGGAAAAAAGGCATGAAGCTGACCTACGACATCGCTCCCGCTGCTCGTCTGATCGACCTGGACGAGTACAAGGTCTCCGGCGGCGAGATGATGTACGGCTTTGTGGCCGGCGTGCTGGCAAGCAACTACGACATCACCGAGCTGTACATCGACGGCATCCTCAAGGTGCTCAACCACGATATCAACCGTCTGGGCGTTGTGCTGGACGAGATGGCAGCCATTGCCGGCGATGCCGTCAAGGTCACTGTCACCGTCAGCGCGGACGAGGCAGCTCTGCCGCACGACGTCAAGAAGTACCTGTAAGGCTTCTGGCATTTTGATTCTGAACTGATCCAATCGGGCAGGAAACCGGAGAAATAAAATTTTTTCGGTTTTCTGCCTGTTTTGGTGTTGACAAAGGTTTACTTTGGCGCTATACTAACAAAGCAGCCTTTTATGAGGTGTACTATGCAATTTGACCTGAGAAAGTTTATCGCAACCGGCGCAAGACCCTACCATGCAGAGTTTCCCTGTGATTTGTCTGCAAAGGATTTTGCCGGTGCAAGGATCAGCCAACCGGTCACGGCGTGTTTTGACGCTGAGACGGATGGAGAAGAGGTCCGGATGACACTGCGGGCAAAAGCATTGGTGCACGGCGAGTGCGCCCGCTGTCTGGACCCTGTTGAGAGGGAAGAGACAGTTGAAGCGGAGTGGACGGTAAAGGAGCGGGATCTGGACGACCCGGATTTCGATCTGCCGCTCAATGAAAAAGGTCATCTGGATGTGGATGAGTGGCTTTGCCAGGAGTTCCTGTTCCAGATCCCAACGGGTGCTGCTCTGCAGCCCCGACTGCCCGGGATTGTGTCCCCGGTGCGGGAAAAAGATGGCGGAATGTACCTGCCCCCCGGCAGAAGATGAAGCCGCTCCCGCAGACGCAAGGCTAGCGATCCTCAAATCACTGCTGAACTGAGAAACCCATCAAGGAGGTGCAAAAATATGGCAGTACCTAAGAGACATCTTTCCAAGGCCCGCCGCGACAAGCGTCGCAGCAATGTTTGGAAGCTGGAGGCCCCTGCACTGGTCAAGTGCAGCAACTGTGGCTCTCTGAAGCTCCCCCACCAGGCATGTGGCAACTGCGGTTACTACAAGGGCGAGGAAGTCATCAAGAAGGGCTAATTTGCGCAGAATTGGTGGCACATTGGTGTTATGTACAGAAGGGGAGGGCGCAATGCCTTCCCCTTCTTGCTGTTTCTGGGAGGTGAGAGCATGGCAATCAAGATCGAGCGTGTGGAAGCGGGCAGCGAAGCCGAAGCACTGGGCCTTTTGCCCGGCGACGAGCTGCTGGCCGTGGATCAGAACGAGCTGAACGACAGTCTGGACTACGATTTCTACACCGACAGCAAAAGCTTCCACCTGAAAGCAATGGTGGCAGACGGCATCCGCGAGTGGGATGTGCAGCGCACGGAGCGCGGCCCCTTTGGCTGCGATTTTTCCACCTATCTGGGCGATCAGAAGCATTCCTGCTCCAACCACTGCATGTTCTGCTTCATCGACCAGCTCCCTCCGGGAATGCGGGAGAGCCTTTATTTCAAGGACGATGACGAGCGGCTTTCCTTTTTGTTCGGCAACTATATCACCATGACGAACATGCAGGACCACGAGATCGACCGCATCATCAAGATGCACATTTCGCCCATCAACATTTCAGTCCACACCACGAACCCGCAGCTCCGTGTGCGGATGCTGGCCAACAAGCGCGGCGGCGAGGTGCTGAAGTATCTGCCCCGTCTGGTGGAGGGCGGCATCGCCGTCAACTGCCAGCTGGTGCTCTGCCGGGGCATCAACGACGGCGACGAGCTGCGCCGCACCCTGGCCGACCTGCTGGAGCTGACCCCCATGGTGCAGAGCATTGCGGCGGTGCCCTGCGGCATTACCGATTACCGCCAGAACCTCTTCAAGCAGACCCCCTACGATGCGGCCAGCAGCGCCGAGGTCATCGATATCATGGAAGAGTTTGGCGATGAGTGCAAGCGCCGCCACGGCAAGCGGATCATCTACCCCAGCGACGAGTGGTACCTGAAAGCGGGCCGCTGCATCCCGCCCACCGAGTTCTATGAGGACTTTGACCAGCTGGAAAACGGCGTGGGCATGATGCGCCTGTTTGAAGATGAATTTATGGCCGAGCTGGACAAGCCCCACCGCGTTTACGGTACCAAACAGCTGGATGTGGTCACGGGCACCATGGCGGCCACCCTCATCCAGCGGATGATGGCTGAGCTGCACCGCCAGTACCCCATGGTCGAGGTGACGGTGCACACTATCAAGAACAAATTCTTCGGCGGCAATGTGGGCGTGGCCGGGCTTGTAACGGCGACGGATATCATCAACCAGTGTGAGGGCAAGCTGACCAGCGGGACGCTGGGCGTGCCCGCCGTGATGCTGCGGGAAGAAAAAGATACGTTCCTCGACGATGTGACCGTTGCGCAGCTCGCTCAGCGGATGGGCGTCAAGGTAGAAGTGCTGCCCACGTCCGGCGGCGAGGAGGCCAAAGCTCTGCTGCGCAGCGGCCTGCATATTTCGAGAAGAAGAAAAGGAGGAACCACATGAGCAAACCGATCGTAGCGGTGGTGGGCCGCCCCAACGTGGGCAAGTCTACCTTGTTCAACAAACTCTGCGGCCAGCGCCTGGCCATCGTGGAGGATACCCCGGGCATTACCCGCGACCGCATTTTTGCCAACTGCGAGTGGAACGGCCACGAGTTCATGCTGGTGGACACGGGCGGTATTGAGCCCAAGGCCACCGAGGGCATCCTGGCCCACATGCGGGAGCAGGCCCAGATCGCCATTGACACCGCAGACTGCATCATCATGGTGGTGGACGTGCGCGACGGCCTGACCGCCGCGGACGAGGATGTGGCCCACATGCTGCGCCGCAGCCACAAGCCGGTCATTCTGGCGGTCAACAAGTGCGACAACGTGGGCGAGGCCCCCATGGAGCTGTACGAGTTCTATAACCTGGGCTTTGACGAGGTCATGCCCATTTCGTCGGTGCACGGTCACGGCACGGGCGACCTGCTGGACGCCGTCTGCGCCCACCTGGATTTCAGTGAGACGGTCATTGAAGAGGACCGCATCCCGGTGGCCATCATCGGCCGCCCCAACGTGGGCAAATCCAGCCTGACCAACCGCATCCTGGGTGAGAACCGGATGATCGTGGCCAACGAGGCCGGCACCACCCGCGACGCCATTGATACCCGGTGGACAACGCCTACGGCAAGTTCATCTTCACCGATACCGCAGGCCTGCGCAAGCGCAGCAATATCACCGATGGTCTGGAGCGGTACATGGTCGTCCGCGCTCTGGCCGCTGTGGAGCGGAGCCGTGTGGCCCTGATCCTGGTGGATGCCACCGTCGGCTTCACCGAGCAGGACTCCAAGGTGGCAGGCTATGCCCACGATCAGGGCAAGGCCTGCATCATCGTTGTCAACAAGTGGGACGCCGTGGAGGGCAAGGAGACCAACACCATGGAGCTCCAGCGCAAGGGTTACGCCGAGTGCTTCAGCTTTATGGGCTATGCTCCCATCATCTTTATCTCGGCCCAGACCGGCTACAACGTCAACAAGCTGATGCAGCTCATCCGCGACGTGGACAGCCAGAACGGAGCCCGCGTACCCACCGGTGTGCTGAATGAGATGCTGGCCCGTGCCACCGCTCGGATGCAGCCCCCAGCGACAAGGGCCGCCGCCTGAAGATCTTCTACCTGACCCAGGCTTCCACCCGTCCGCCGACGTTCGTGGCCTTCGTCAACGCAAAGTACCTCTTCCACTTCAGCTATCAGCGGTACCTCATCAACCAGATCCGTGAAAGCTTTGGCCTGGACCACACGCCCATCCGGCTGGTGATCCGGGAACGCGGTGCGGGCGAAGTCCGCGCCAAGGATGTATAAACAGGGAGGGACTGTCTGATGATGACGCTTCTGATCGTTCTGGCAACGGCCGCCGAGGCCTACCTGCTGGGCAGCATTGACACGGGCATTCTGGTCAGCAAATACCTCTATCATGACGATGTCCGCAACTACGGCAGCGGTGCCGCCGGCATGACCAACATGTTGCGCACCTTTGGCAAAAGGCAGCGGCCCTCACCGCCTTTGGCGATGTGCTCAAGGGCGCGCTGGCCGTCTGCATCGGCCGCTGGCTGTTCGGGTATCTTCCGGCAGGCGGGGCGGTCTCGCCCTACCTGGGCGTTTACCTGGCGGCCATCCTGGCTACCATTGGCCATCTGAAGCCGCTGTATTTCGGCTTCAAGGGCGGCAAGGGCGTGCTGGTGGCAGGTGGTGCCATTCTGGCCATCCAACCCATCCTCATCCCGTTCCTGTTCCTGATCTTTCTGGCCTGCCTGCTCCCCACGGGGATGGTCTCGCTGGGCAGCATCACCATGGCAGCGCTGTACCCGGTGCTGACCCTCATTTACAGCTGCTACCGGGGCCTGGCTGCGGGTGATATGGCGGTCTGCTTTGTGGGTGCCCTCATCATGAGTATTCTGGTCATCTACATGCACCGCTCCAACATCAAGCGCATCCGGGAAGGCAAAGAATACCGCTTTGGCAAAAAGCATCAGAAATAAATCTCAGTATAAAATGAAACACCCCCGCAGGCAGCGTTTGCAATGCCTGCGGGGGTGTTTTTGGTCTTGATTCAGGGTTCAGGTGGATTCCTGCAGGAGCTCGTCCTCTTCAGCGGCATCGACAAAATCGTCCTCTTCGGTCTCGGGGACAACATCCTCGGCGTGGAGGCGCTTGCGCAGCCGCTCTTTGAACTCTGAAGCCGGGATGCCGCTCTGGTTGGGGGAAAGGTCGGGGGCCGGGTGGCCGTCGGGCAGGTGGGCACCAAAGGCCGGTACAAAGAAGAACTTGCGCACGACGAAGATCAGGGCGATGGCAGCCACGCTCAGCAGGTTTTCAAAGGCGGATTCGTGGCCGATGACCATATGGCGGGCGATGGCGTACAGCAGCACCTCCAGCACGCTGCCGGGGCTGTGCTTTGCCAGCATCTTGATGAACTCGATGCCGATGACGATGTCCAGCGCACGCTCCAAAAAGGTGCGGATCTCTACATCGTTGCCGTCGATGAACAGGCCGGGCATCCACTGGATGAGGGGCACGATGCTGATGAGCAGGCCGATGAGCACCAGGCCGGAGAGGGAGATCTCGAGCAGGGTGGAGGACTGGATGATGAAATTGCGCAGCTCCGCGCGGCTTCGGCTTTCGACATGGGTGGTGTTGTGGAAATCGTTGGGCATGGCAGGAACCTCTCTTTCGGATTTGGATTCAAGTGCAGTGGACAAAATCGGGGAAAAATGTCAACTTTATTTTCTATATTTTAGCAAAGAATGTGAACTGCGTCAATTCGTTGAGGAAAATTCCAGCGATGAAAATGTGCTATGGAACACAAAAAGCTCCCCCGCGGGGGAGCTTGAAAGGGAGTGGAGGGAAAATTTCAATCCTGCACGGCCACATAGCCCGATTTCTCGATGCAGGCACGGCCCGCGTCGGTGGAGAGCCAGTCGTAGACTTTGCGTTCCGGCGTGTCCGCACCGGAATCCTGCCGGACCGCGGCATAGAACTCATTGCAGAGCGGGTAGCTCTGGTCGGCGATGGTCTCGTTGGAAGGGGTCACGCCGTCCACGGCCAGCAGACGCAGGCCGGGCTGGGAGTACATCTGGTCGATGTAGTAGTAGACCGAGAAGCCGATGGCATTGGCGCTGTTGTTGTATTCGGCAATGCTGTCCACCAGCCCGCCCATCTCCGTGGGGGCCAGCTCGGTGGGCGGCGTCCATCAGTTCGCCGCCCTGAATGAGCAGCTTGCGGAACAGGGTCTGGCTGCCGGAATCTTCGCCCCGCTGGAATGCCACGATGGGCAGGTCCGCGCCGCCGACGTCTTTCCAGTTGGTGATCTTCCCGGCATAGATGTCCCGGAGCTGCTGCTGGGAGAGGCTCTGGACGGGATTTTCTTCGTTGACGATGAACACCAGTGCATCCCGGCCAATGGCTTTCTGGTCCAGCGGGCCGCCCTCCGCGGCCATTTCCTCCTTGACGGATTCCGGGGCCTCGTAGGCGATGATGAGCTTGGTGGAATCGCCCTCATTGCCGCCGTAAAGGCTCAGGTTCCGCCAGGCCCAGGCCGTGGTGTTGGTGCTCACGCAGCTCTGGGCCGTTTCCAGATCCATGCCCGTGGTGTCCGCCATGATCTGCGCAATGAGGGGGGGGATGCAGGCCGTGCTGCCGTCGGTCATGGGAAACTCGTCGGCTGTCAGGATGGGCTCACGGGTCATTTCACTGGAAGCATCCGGGCTGGCAGCGGGTTCCCTCTCGGGCTGAGAGGAAGTGGGCCCGGAGTTGACGGGGGCATTCGTGTTGCAGGCCGAGAGCAGGGCGGCTGAGGAAACCGCGCCCAGCCCCAGCAAAAAGCGCGGCGGGAAAGAGCAGTTTGTTTCATGGTCAAAACCTCCTGTGTTCAGATCAGATCGCCATAGCCGTGTTCGTCCGTGCTGGAAGCAAAGATGCTGCGGCTGTAGAGCCACTGGCCGTCTGGGGTCATCCAGCCGTAATAGAAGCCCTTTCGGGCCATGAAAGCGCCTGCGGGCAGGTCATTGAGGCCGTTGCCGCCATAATAGCTGTAGCAGAGGGCCAGCCCTTTGAGGACGGCGTTCCCGTTCTCGTCCAGTACGTCATAGAGGGTCTTTCCGTTGGGGCCTGCATAGCCGTAGCGGAAATAGGCGTGGCCGTCTGTGGTGGTGAGGGGCGCAAAATAGTAATAGCCATCCGGCGTGGAGGCGGAAATAGTAAGCTGCCGTACAAGGCCCTGTGCGTCATAGAGCCGGATGGTGGGCTTGCTATGGTCTCCTGCCGGATAGAGCATCACCAGCGCGTAGTCCCCCCCACAGCCCACACCCGGGCCGAATCCTGATTCTCGACCGAGTCCACGTTCACATCGGTGAGGATGGCGCCGGTGGTGCGGTCGTAGACCCGGAGCGTCCCGTCGGTGGCGTAGACGGCCAGGGTCTTGTCGTCGGCGTCCACGTTATAAACGGGTTTCATCTCCCCGGTGGTCAGGTCGTGGAACTGGTAGCGGTAGTCGTTGCCAGCATTCCAGCAGACCACTGCCCCGGGAGCATGGTAGAGGACGGAGCGGTCAAAGGTGGCAAGGACTTCGCTCTGTTCGGTGCTGGCCAGGTCGATGAGCTGGTACTGGCCGTCTTCCGTCCGGAAGCTGGCGGTGCCGTTGCCGCACACCCGGTCAAAGCCGTCCAGCTCTTCCCCCGTTACCGTGTTGGAAAGGGTGGAGGACTGGGAGAGGTAACCATCCGTGTAGAAATCCAGTAAGATCCAGTCGCTGGGGATGCCGCTGGTATTGTTCTGGGTGGAAAGGCTGGTGGCCGTGCAGCGGTCTTCCTCCCGCAGGGGATTGCCCTCCCGGTCCTGCAGCACCATCCGCACATGCTGGTACATGTCCTCGTCATATTCGCCGTCGGTCAGCGTCTCGGGCCGTTCATAGCAGGTAAAGGCGAACAGATCGTTGGAGACGACGCACTGGTAGGCGGTGTCCGGAGACGGGATCTCCTGCCGGGTGGTCAGGTCGATGACCTGGCAGTCCCCGGGCTGGACAGCATGATCGCAGGAAAATTCCAGTGCGCCGGTCTGGTTGAGCACCAGATAATTCCCGGAGAGGGTGACGCTGTGATCCTGTTCAAAGGGGAGTACTTCGGCTCCGGTCTTATCGTAGAGGGCGCTGCGGCGGCCGGAGGGGGAGCTGTTGTCGGACCAGGCCACCCAGTAATAGGGGATATCGCTCTCCGCAGGGTCGTACACCAGTGCGACGGTCTCATCGCCCCGGCCCTCATGGAGGACTTTGCTGCCGCAGAGGACGGTGGAGCCGTTGGAATCATACAGGATCCGCAGCTTGCCGTCGTTGAGAGCGGCGGAAGCGTCGCTGGGCTGTTCTACGGGAATCGGGTCTTTCCGGGGGATGCCGCCGGCAGCAGGGAACAGCCGGTGAGCAGGGCAACCGCCAGCGTCAGGCAGGCGGCGGTGCGGCCAAAGCGAAACAGCGTGGTCTTCATGGGCGATTCCTCCTAAAATTTGACTTTCCCATTTGATTATAATACGAAAGACCCGGCCGTTCAATTGCATTGGAACGTCCGGGTCTGGTTACAGTTTGGTGACAACGGGGAGCTCAGGCTTCTTCCATCCGGTTCAGCCTGTGGAGAAACGGCAGCAGGAACGGCACCGAGATGAAAAAGGTGAGCATGTCGGCAATGGGCTGGCACATCTCAATGCCCGGCAGGCCCAGCAGGTGGGGCAGGGTGAGGATGAGCGGGATGAAACAGACACCCTGCCGGCAGCAGGCCAGGAACGTGGCCCGGCCGGATTTGCCGATGCTCTGGAACATCATGTTGGCCACCACGATGACGGGCTGTAAAAACATGGCCAGACACTGGTAACGGAACGCGGGCAGGGCCACGGCCAGCACCTCCGGGTCATCGCGGAAGAGGTGGATCAGGGTCTCGCTGTTACACCAGCAGACCACATTGAGCACACAGACAAAGCAGAACGCCGCAAAGATCGTGAAAATAGCGGCCTGCCGTACCCGGCGGTACTTTTTGGCACCATAGTTGAACGCGGCCACGGGCTGCAGCCCCTGGCCCACGCCGATGGCGACGGACAGGATGAACAGGAAGATGCGGGAGATGATGCTCATGCCCGCCACGGCGGCGTCGCCGTACTCGCGGGCGGCAATGTTCAGCAGCATACCGCCAATGCTGTTCAGGCCCTGACGGCCAAAGCTGGGGGCACCGTTGGTAAAGATGAGCAGGTAGTCGCGAGGCGCGCGGGTGATCTCCGTGATGCGGAACTGGCTGACCGTTTTGCCCCGCAGGAACATGGAGAGCAGGATGAAGAAGCTGATGCACTGGCTCAGTGCCGTGGCGAGGCCCGCGCCGCCGGTGCCCATCTTGAACACAAAGATGAAGAGCGGGTCCAGCACGATGTTCAGCACGCCGCCGGTCACAAGGCCGATCATGGCAAAGTTGGCCTTGCCCTCATAGCGCAGGATGTTGTTCATCACGAGGCTGGAGATCATCAGCGGGGCCGCAAACAGGATGGGCCGGGCATAGGCACTGGCGTGGGGCAGGATGGTGTCCGTGCTGCCCAGCAGCATCATAAAGCGGGGCAGGGTGGCAAGGCCGCCCACGGCCAGCACGGCACCCACCGCCATGGCCGTGAAAAAGCTGGTGGAGGCAAATTTGGTGGCCGCGTGGGTATCCTGGTTGCCAGGCTGCGGCTGATGATGCCGCCGGCCCCGTGGCCGAACATGAAGCCCAGCGCCTGGATAATGGCCATCAGGCTGGAAACGATGCCCACCGCGCCCGAAGCGCTGGTGGAAAGCTGGCCGACAAAAACGTATCGGCCAGGTTGTAGATGCTGGTGATGAGCATACTCAGGATGGTGGGGGCGGCAAGGCTCAGGATCAGTCTGGGGATGGGCGTCTCGGTCATTTTATGGTACTGCTGCTGGCTGAGGTCGTTGGCGGGCATGGGCAAAACTCCTTTCGGTGCAAACTGCCATTCCGGCATGGAAAAGCCGCCCTTGCAATGCCAAAGAGCGGCAGAAATCGAATCGATTCCTAGTATAGCGCGGAAAAGAAAAATTGTCGAGGGTGAAAACCATAGCGGACTGGAATGGTGGGGGAGAGAAAATTTTGATGAAAAACGGACGGAAAGTTCTCTATTGGGATGTCAAAATTCGCAAAAAACGGACACATTTTGTTAAAGTCGTTGTTGAACTCATAGCGGTGGCGGTGCGCTCCCAGATCTCGTTCTCGCCGTAGCACTCGGCCATCTTGGTGCCGGGCATCACCTTGCAGGGGTACTTACCCAGGCGCATGGTGCCGCCCTTCGGGATGTTCCCCTGCTGGTCCGGCATCAGGGAGATGACGTTGTGGGCACCGTCCGGGGTGAACTCGCTGGAATTAGCGTCCTTGTAGCCCAGCACATTGCGGGCAAATTCAATGACCATGATTTGCATACCAAGGCAGATGCCAAAGCAGGGAACACGGTTCTCGCGGGCGTACTGGGCTGCCTGGATCATGCCCTCAATGCCGCGGTCGCCAAAGCCGCCGGGCAGGATGATGCCATCCACATCCGCAAAGGCTTCTTTGCAGGCGGCCTGATCGGTCAGATCCTCGCTTTCCACCCAGCGGATTTCCACCTGACTGTCATTCTCAAACCCGGCATGATATAGGCTTTCCATCACCGAGAGATATGCGTCGTGCAGCTTGACATATTTGCCAACCAGGGCAATGGTGCAGGTCTTGCTGCGGGTGGCAATGCGGGAGATCAGCTCTTTCCACTCGGTCAGGTCGGCAGGGGGAACATCCAAGTGCAGCTGATGCACCACAACATCGTCCAGACCGTTGGTGTGCAGCATCAGCGGGCACTGGTACAGGCTCGGCATGGTCAGGTTCTCGATGACGCACTCAGGCTTGACGTTGCAGAACGTGCTGATCTTGCGGCGGATCTCGCCGCCCACGCTGCCGTCTGCGCGCAGGATGATGATGTCCGGGTTGACGCCCATGCCCTGCAGCTCCTTGACGGAGTGCTGGGCGGGCTTGGATTTGTATTCGTCCGAGCCGGAGATATAGGGCACCAGCACCACATGGATGTAGCAGCAGTTTTCCCGGCCCTGCTCAAGGCCAACCTGGCGGATGGCCTCCAGGAAAGGCTGGCTCTCGATATCGCCGGTGGTACCACCGATCTCGGTAATGACCACATCGGCTTCGGTAGAGGAGGCCAGATTATAAATGTAGCTCTTGATTTCGTTGGTAATGTGAGGGAATGATCTGCACCGTCTGGCCCAGATAAGCGCCCTGGCGTTCCTTGTTCAGCACGTTCCAATAGACCTTGCCCGTCGTCAGGTTCGAGTACTTGTTCAGGTTTTCATCAATAAAGCGCTCATAATGACCCAGATCCAGGTCGGTTTCGGTTCCGTCATCAGTCACGAACACCTCGCCGTGCTGTAGCGGGCTCATGGTGCCGGGATCCACGTTGACATAGGGGTCCAGCTTCTGGCTGGCCACCTTTAGGCCGCGGCACTTCAAAAGCCGACCCAGAGATGCAGCGGTAATGCCCTTGCCCAGACCGGAGACCACGCCGCCGGTCACAAAAATAAATTTTGCCATAAAAATATACCTTCCTTTGTTGTAGAATAAAACTTTCCCATAAAAGGCACGCTCCCGGCGCACCCCTTTCCCTGCGGGTGCGGGGCGAAGCCCTGCTTTTTATTCGCTTCTGTCAGCGTATTCCTCCAGCACCTCCTGCGCCACCTCGGCGCGGTCGCGGCGGGTGTCCATAGCCTGTTTTTCAAGGTAGCGGTGCGCTTCGGCCTCGGTCATGTGGGCGTGCTCTACCAGACAGCACTTTGCCCGGCTGACCAGCCGCAGCTGCCCGATCTTGTCCTGCAGGCGGGCGTTCTCCTGCCGCAGACGCTGCAAGCGGTGGTTGCTGGCAGCCGCCATGTGCATGGCCTGCAAAAACAACGGGGTGGTGAAGGGTTTGCTCAGCAGCAGCACCCCCTGCTCGTTCAGGGGGGCAAGCAATTGCTCAGCCTGTGCGGCCTTTACCAGAAAGACCACACCGGCATCAGTCTGCTCCACAGCGGTGATGCACAATTCGTGCCCGAACTCATCGGGCAGGGGAGCGTTGACCACGATCAACTCAAAATCAGATTCCGACATTCTGCGCCGTGCCTCGGCTCCGCTGGGAATGATCACCGGGCGGCTGTAACCCATCTCGGACAGCCGCGCGGCGATATATTCGTTGGAGTTGGCACCGGCGCTTACGATCAGTGCGCGTCCCATTCCGCACTCCTTTCTCCTGCGCTGGCAGGGATCAGATGGCGTTAAAATAGTAGACGCGCTCGTGCTCGGCCCGGTCAGGCGCACTCCGCAGTGCGGCGCAGCGCTTGAGCTCCTCCGAGAAATAGCGTTTAGAAAGCCCCTCTGGCAGCACCCGGCGCAAGAACTCGCTCTCCTCGGCCACCTGCACCGCCTCCTCAAGGGTGGCGGGCAGGGTCTCAAGCCCCAGTCCCTTGGCTTCGGCGGCATCGAACAGGTTGCGGTTCACCGGCGGCTGCAAGACCATGTGCTGCTCAATGCCGTCCAATCCGGCGGCAAGGATCAGGCCAATGGCCAGATACGGATTGCAGGCGGGGTCCGGGCTGCGCAGCTCCATGCGGCAGTTGTCGCCCTTCACCTGGGGGATGCGCACCAGCTGGCTGCGGTTCTGGCGGCTCCAGCTCACATAGCGGGGCGCTTCGTCACAGCCAAAGCGCTGGTAGCTGTTGGGCAGGGGATTGGTGAACGCGGTCAGTTCTCGGCTGTGGGCCAGCACACCGGCCATAAAGCTGCCTGCTACGCTGTCCGGGGCAATATCGCCCTCAAACAGGTTTTTGCCGTCCATGTAAAGCGAGAGGTTGATGTGCAGCCCGCTGCCGGCCTGCTCCGGCAGGGGCTTGGGCAGGAAGCTGGCGTGCAGACCATTGCGCATGGCAATGGCACGGACGATCTGCTTAACATCATCACGTTGTCGGCGGTTTTGAGCGGGCCTGCGTAGTGGCAGTCGATCTCGTTCTGGCCGTTGCCGCTTTCGTGGTGGCTGTGCTGGGGGCTCATACCCATCTGCTCCATGGTCAGGCAGATGTCCCGGCGCAGATTTTCACCGGCGTCCAGCGGCGCAACGTCAAAATATCCGCCGAAGTCAATGGGAATGCAGGTAGGGTGGCCACGGTCGTCCTTTTCAAACAGATAAAACTCACACTCGGTACCCACGTTGCAGGTAAGCCCCAGCTTTTTGAATTTGCGGTTCACATCCCGCAAAAAGCCGCGGCAGTTGCCGCCAAAGGGGGCGCTGTCCGGCTTTTCCACATCGCAGAAAAACTGCATCACTCGGCCCTCGGTAGAACGCCAGGGCAGGATGGTCACGGTGGAAAGATCCGGCCGCAGTACAAGGTCGCTTTCCTCAACGTGCATAAAGCCCGCAATGGAACTGCCGTCAAAGCACACGCCCTCCTCCAGCGCCTTGGACAGATTGCTAGCCAGCACGGCAATGTTCTTCTGGGTGCCAAAAGATATCACAGAAGGCAAAGCGCACAAATTTGACGTTGTTGTCCTCCACGAAATCCAGAATATCCTGTTGGGTGGAATAGCTCATAAATAACCCCTTACGGAAAAACTGCATTTCAAATAAAACGCCCAAAGGCCTGCCCTCAAAAAGGGAGCAGGTCTTTAGGCTGGTGTAAGAAATAGGAAAAGGAGAATGGCTAATTGATCCGGCAGCCGGCGGATGCTTATTTTTTTACGCTGTCAGGAGATTATCAGACGTAATAGAGCATCTTGCTGTAGCTGGGCAGGGGCCAGTAGTCCTCGCCGCAGATAGTCTCGGCATCGTCTGCCGCGGCACGCAGGGCGTCCATCACCGGGAGAACGTTATCGTGGAAGGCAACGGCCTTCTCGCTCTCGGTGGGCAGTGCCTTGGCGGCATTCACGGCATCCTGCAGGGTGTCGATGGCATCGCTCATGGCATCGGCGTCAGAAGAAAGCTTTTCCAAAGTCTTGGTCTCGCTGCGCACGCTGATGTGCTCGCTGACAGCCAGCTTGGAGGCGGCGGTATTGGCAACCTCGCTCATGTAGGCGTTGACGGCGGGCAGCAGCTGCTTGCGGGCCATCTCCAGCATGGTCAGAGCCTCGATGTTGATGATCTTGGAGTAGTGCTCCATCTCCACCTCGTAGCGGCTTTCCATCTCCACCTTGGTCAGCACGCCGAACTCCTCCATCAGCTGGATGTTCTTGGGCTCGACCAGTGCGGGCAGAGCAGCGGGGGTATTCTTCTTGTTGGGCAGACCGCGCTTGGCTGCCTCGGCCTCCCACTCGGCGGTGTAACCGTTGCCGTTGAAGATGACGCGGCGGTGGTCGCGGATGGTGCGCTTGATCAGAGCGATGGCGGCGCTGGTAAAGTCCTCAGCACCCTCCAGCTCGTCGGCGTAGCCCTTCAGCTCCTTGGCGACAGCGGTGTTCAGGATGGTGTTGCAGTCGCTCAGGTTCTCGGCAGAGCCGGGCATACGGAACTCGAACTTGTTGCCGGTGAAGGCGAACGGAGAAGTACGGTTGCGGTCGGTGGTGTCCTTGCTGAACTTGGGCAGGACGTCCACGCCCAGGTCCATCTTCATCTTGGTGGGGCCGGCGTAGGGAGAATCGGATGCGATGGCGTCGATGACGGCCTCCAGCTCCTCGCCGACGAAGATGGAAATGATGGCCGGGGGTGCCTCGTTGGCACCCAGACGGTGATCGTTGCCGGGGGTAGCGACGGAGGTGCGCAGCAGATCGGCGTACTCGTCCACGGCCTTGATGACAGCAGCCAGGAAGATCAGGAACTGCAGGTTCTCCATGGGGGTGTCGCCGGGGTCCAGCAGGTTCTCGTGGGTGGTGCTCATGGACCAGTTGTTGTGCTTGCCGCTGCCGTTGACGCCCTCAAAGGGCTTCTCGTGCTGCAGGCAGACCAGACCGTACTTGGGTGCGATCTTGCGCATCATCTCCATGGTCAGCAGGTTGTGGTCGATGGCTACGTTGGTGGTATCGAAGATGGGAGCAAGCTCATGCTGGCAGGGAGCGACCTCGTTGTGCTTGGTCTTGGCGGGCACGCCCAGCTTCCACAGCTCCTCGTCCAGTTCCTTCATGAACGCAGAAACCTCGGGACGGATGACACCGAAGTAGTGCTCCTCCAGCTCCTGACCCTTGGCAGAGGGAGCGCCGAACAGGGTGCGGCCGGTAAGAATCAGATCCTGACGTGCCTCGTAGTCCTCCTTCTTGACCAGGAAGTACTCCTGCTCGGGGCCAACGGTGGTGGAGACATAGTCCACATCCTTGCCGAACAGCTTCAGGATACGGACGGCCTGACCGGACAGTGCGTTCATGGAACGCAGCAGGGGAGTCTTTTTATCCAGAGCCTCGCCGGTGTAGCTGACGAATGCGGTGGGGATGCACAGCACGTCATCCTTCACGAATGCATAGCTGGTGGGGTCCCATGCGGTGTAGCCGCGGGCCTCACAGGTAGCGCGCAGACCGCCGGAAGGGAAGGAGGAAGCATCGGGCTCGCCGCGTACCAGCTCCTTACCGGAGAACTCCATGATGGCGGTACCGTCGCCCACAGGGCTGACGAAGCCATCGTGCTTCTCACTGGTGATGCCGGTCAGGGGCTGGAACCAGTGGGTGTAATGGGTGGCACCCAGCTCCATAGCCCAGCGCTTCATCACGCTGGCAACGACGTTTGCCACCTCGATATCCAGCGGAGCACCCTTGTGCAGGGTGTTCTTCAGGCTCTTGTAGGTAGCGCTGGGCAGGCGCTCCTTCATAACGTGCTCATTAAAGACCTTGCTGCCGTAGATCTCCATAACATTTGCTGCCATAAATCCTACTCCTTACTTGATCTTACTTTTTTCTTTCGCCTTGGGTCTGCCGCAATGCAAAAACCCAAAGCGTGCTTACATCTTAACAAAAACGGCGCTGCGAGTCAGGAGGTGACCCACAGCGCCGTTGCTGTCTATGGCTAAAATTATAGTCCTTGCGGGCAAAAAAGGCAATTGACAAAACTGACGATTCTGCACAAACACGATCTCGGATTTTTGGAATAACCGCGATTGGTATGACTTTTACGCCGGAAAAACCCCTTTCAGGACGGCTTTCTCCGGCTGAAAGGTGCGCAGTGCGCGGCAATTGTTCTTATTGTAAAAGCATCAGATGACCTGAAACAGGAAAAACTTGAGGTAGTTTGTCTCCGGCACGCCCCACAGAATGGGGTGATCCGGTGCCTGCTGCTTTACCTCGATCTGCCGCAGCTGCCGGTGCGCGTCCTTCGCGGCGGCGCGCAGCATCTTGATGAACAGCTCCTCGGTGGCAAAGTGGGAGCAGCTGGCAGTGGCCAGATAGCCGCCGCGGGGCAGCAGCTTCATGGCACGGTAGTTGATCTCCTTGTAGCCGCGCATGGCGTTCTCCACCGTGCGGCGCGCCTTGGTAAAGGCCGGCGGGTCCAGAATGAAATCGTAGGGATTGCCCCTCTTTTCCAGCCGGGGCAGCAGCTCAAAGGTATCCTCACAGAGAAAATCCATGTTGTCGAGGCCGTTGCGTTCGGCGTTGCGCTTGGCCATGGCAATGGCCTCCGCGCTGATGTCGGCGGCAGTGACCCGGGCCGCCCCGCCCATGGCCGCGTTCAGCGCAAAGCTGCCGGTGTGAGTAAAGCAGTCCAGCACGGTGTGCCCGGCGGCAATGCGGGCTACGGCCCGACGGTTATATTTCTGGTCCAGGAAGAAGCCGGTCTTCTGGCCGTTTTCAAAATCGACGTGGTAATACACGCCGTTCTCGCAGATCTCGGTCTGGGTGGTTTCCGGGTGGCTCTCGCCGGGCAGGGCAAACCAGCCTTTGTTTTGTTCCAGCCCCTCCTTGGCACGCAGGGCTTCGTCGTTGCGCTCATAGATGCCGTCAATGGTCTGGCCGTCCGCCCGCAGCACCTCAGCCAAAAGCGGGAAGAGCACCGGCTTCAGCCTTTCCATGCCCACGCTCAGGGTCTGGGTGACCAGAACATTGTTGAACCGGTCTACCGTCAGGCCGGGGAACTGGTCTGCCTCGCCAAAAATGAAGCGGCAGGCGGAAAAGTCGGCAGGCTCCAGCACCGTTTTGCGGTACGCCCATGCGTACTCCACCCGGCGCCGCCAGAAGGCAGTATCAAAGGTATCGTTGGCGTTGCGGGAGATCAGCCGCACCCGGATCTTGCTTTGCAGCGAGAGAAAACCGGTGCCGAGATAGGCGCCCTTGGGGCTGACCACATCCACCAGCGTGCCGTTTTCCGGCTCGGTGCCGGGGGCTTCCAGAATGTCGTTCTCGTACACCCAGGGGTGCCCGCCCACCAAAAGCCCTTCGGCGTGCTTGTTGACTTTATATACAGGATAAGTGCGTTCGCTTTTCATAAAATGCTCCTTCAACAAAGAATGCGCAAAATGATGCTTGTTCTGCTCTTTTATCATAACATAAAAATATGGTAGAATAAATACAAAATTTTGCGGAAGGAAGAAAACGCTATGGAGATCGAACGCAAATGGATGGTGACCGGCTGGCCGGAGGGGCTGCCCCTTGAGGAAGAGTTCACCATGCGGCAGGGCTATATCAGCGTGCAGCCCACGGTGCGCATCCGGGAGGAAGCGCTGACCGGCGGCAGCACCGACTATATCCTCTGCTTCAAGTCCGCAGGGGGCTTGGCACGGGAGGAGATCGAGCGCAGCATCGACAAAGAGATCCATCAGGCAAAGCCCCGGGTGTCCGCTGTAAGCAAAAGGCGACCTCGCTGTTCCGGTTGCCGATGGAGCGGTATTCGCCTGCCGGACGATGGCTCCTGCTCCGGGTCGCTGTCCTCCTGGAAGAGAACATAGAGCGGGAAATCCAGCGTCTCGGCCAGCGTTTTCAGGGTGTTGATGGACGGGTTGACAGAATTGTTCTCGATCTGGCTGATCATGGAAGCGGTAATGCCCGTTTTCTCGGCCAGGCCGCGGAGGCTCAGGCCCCGCTGGTTCCGATATCTCTGGATCTTTTGTCCGATATTTAAATTGACCATAACATGTTCCTTATCTTAAAATTCGAGGCGGCAGCCCGAATCAAAATAAAATGTGGGCACACTCCTCAATAATATCATTATAGCATGTTTGGCGGGCAAGACCAAGGGCAAACCCATGATAAATTAGAATCAAACAGAAAAAACCGGCAGACAGGGAGAGGTACAGCCCTGTCTGCCGGTTTTGTTTAGAAGAAAGCTCTCATTACAGAGTGCTTAGTGCAGGAAGATCAGGCTCAGGACGAAGACGACGACCAGAGCGGTGAGGGACTGCAGCACGCTGATGATGGGGATGGTCTTGTAAGCAACGGAGGTATCCATCTTGGAGGTGGTGGTAGTGACCCAGAAGAAGTCATCGTTGCCATGGAAGACCATCATGCCGCCGGCAGCGCAGGCCAGCATGGCGATGACGCGGCCCATGGGGCTGGAGAAGCCCAGCACGTCGATGAGCGGGGTGATCATGGTGGCTGCCGTGACCATGGCGATGGTAGCGGAACCAACGCAGGTACGGAAGATGAAGCCGATGAGGAACGGAGCCAGGATGCCGATGGTCAGGCCGGAGAATGCATTGGTCAGGACGGACTGCATGGCGGAAGCCTTCAGCACGCCGCCGAACGCGCCGCCCGCGCCAACGATCAGGACGATCTGGCCAGCGGTCCTCAGAGAGTCGGCCACCAGGCCGTCAAAGCTCCAGGCCAGCTTGTCTTCGGGGTGGATGTTGTGGTAGGTGTAAGCAGCGAGCAGCATACCGATCAGCAGAGCGACGGCAGGGGTGCCGATGACGTTCAGGATGGAGAGCAGGATGTTCTCGGAAGCGACCATGTCGCCCACGGTCTTGAGGAGCATGAGCAGGATGGGGACCAGGATGGGCATAAACGAAGCCAGCGCGCTGGGCAGCTTGGCGTTCTCGTCCTCTTCCTCGGTCACGTCGCTGTCATCCTCGGGGATGTAGTAGTATCTTTTGCCTGCGGTCAGGGAAGCAAAGTAGCCCACCAGCATGACAGGGATGGAGACCAATGCACCAAACAGGATGACCATGCCCAAGTCCGCGTTCAGGATGCCGGCCACAGCCAGGGGGCCCGGCGTGGGAGGCACGAACATGTGGGTGGCGTGCAGGCCCATTGCCAGCGAGATGGCCATGGTGGTCATGGAGATCTTGGTGTCCTTGGACAGGCGGCGGGCGATGGGGCTCAGCAGAACGAATGCGGAATCACAGAAGACGGGGATCGAGACGAAGTAGCCGGTGATGGCCAGGCCAAGAGCAGCGTGCTTTTTGCCCGTGATCTTGAGGATGGTCTTGGCCATGGTCTCGGCAGCGCCGGATTTCTCCAGCAGGGTACCGGTAACGGTGCCCAGTGCGATGACCAGGCCGATATCAGCGATGGTGCCGCCCATGCCGCTGGTAAAGGCGCTGAGCATGTCCTGCATGTTCATGCCGGCCACGATGGCAAAGGTGGCGGAGGTGGCGATCAGTGCGAAGAACGGGTGGATCTTCAGTTTAACGGTGAAGAGGACCAGCACCAGAACGGCCAATACCAGGCCGAGGATCACAGATACAGTAGAGCCCATAAACAAACCTCCTCTTACTTGACGACCTTGACGAGGTACTCTTTCCAGACCTCATCGGGAACCAGACGGCCGCCGGTTGCCCAGCAGATCTGAGTGGCGTTCTTCATCACGTCGGCGGTCAGGCCCTGCTTTGCCAGGTAGCCTTGCCGGCCTCGGTGCTCTCCAGATGGACAGGGCCGATGAACGCGGCGCAGCTGGAGGGCTCAATGAGGACGTCCTCGGTCTTGTGGAGCAGACGCATAAAGTCGTACAGCTTTGCATCCTCGATGGTGAAATCACCGGAGATGAGGTTGGAGTCAATGCGGGTGACAAAGCCGGAGGGGCTTGCGCAGGCCAGGCCGTCGGCCTCGGTCAGGCCGTCGATGCCAAAGTCGTGCACATTGACGTTCTCGTACAGGTTGGTGGCAAAGCCCAGCAGGACAGAGGGGCAGAGGGTGGGCTCCGCAAAGAAGCAATGGACAGCGTTCTTGTACACCCGCTTCAGGCCATAAGCCACGCCGCCGGGAGCACCGCCCACACCGGTGGGAATGTAAACGATCAGCGGGTGCTGCTCGTCCACCACAACGCCCTGCTCATCCAGCTGCTTCTTCAGGCGGGAAGCGGCCACGGCATAGCCCAGGAACAGGTTGACGGATTTCTCGTCGTCCACAAAGTAGCTCATGGGATCGGCGTCAGAGAGCTTGCGGCCCTCGGCCACGGCCTTGGAGTAGTCGTCGGCATACTCAATGACTTCAACGCCCTTGCTGCGCAGCAGGTCTTTCTTCCACTGGCGGGCGTCGGCGGACATGTGAACCTTGACCTTGAAGCCGATGGCGGCGCTGCTGATGCCGATGGACAGGCCCAGGTTGCCGGTGGAGCCCACCTGCACGGTGTACTGGTTGAAGAATGCGCGCATCTCGTCGCTGCACAGCTTCTCGTAGTTGTCCGTCACGTTCAGCTTGCCAGCTGCAATGGCCAGATCCTCGGCGTGTTTCAGCACCTCATAAATGCCGCCGCGCGCCTTTACAGAGCCCGCCGCCGCGAGATGGCTGTCCATCTTGAGGAACAGATTGCCGGAGATGGGGCTGCCCGTTGCTTCGATCAGGCCTTTCTGCATCTCGGGGATGGGCTTCAGCGGGGACTCGATGATGCCATTGGTGCACTCGGTCTCCGGGAAGCACTTGCGGATGAACGGGGCAAACCGCTCCAGACGCGCCTCTGCATCTGCAATGTCTGCGTCCGAGACGACCAGCTGGCACACAGCGTCGGTCATTTCAAAGGGCAGGAACTTGGGGTTGACCCACAGAGTCTCTTTCTGCTCCGCAATCTCCTTTAAAGTAGCGTCCTGCTCGATCAGCTTTGCTGCATACTCTTTGATTGCCATGGAAAAACTTCTCCTTTCACGTTTGCACGGCGCAGCACCGGGCCGGGGCGCTGTTTGAAGCCGTGCATCATACCTACCGTTAAGCGACGCTTATTCTGTGTTTAATTATACTGCATATCTGTTGAATTACAATGCATCTTGTAAACAAATAATGAAAAGATATGTTGTGCAAAGTGCTCGAACGGTGTGGTAGAAGTGAAAAATTTCAGGCCGAATATAACAGATGCTTCCCGAAAATACAATTCTCATCCCAGAAAAAGACAAAAATGGATGTTTAATTTTACTGAACAGGGAGAGTGGCTGTACAGCAGAGCGGAACGCCCGGCAGAGAAACCCGTGGAAAACCTACCCGGAGTGTGCTACAATAAATCTGTTAAGACCAAATTGAAGGGCCTGCGGCAGCGCTGTGGGCTGCGAAAGGATGAAACGCTTACGAAAAAGCCAAAATTTACGCTGCAGCTGCAATACAACTCCCCGGTCATCCTCACGTTTTTTCTGCTCTCGCTGGGGGTGCTGTTCCTGGGGCAGTGGACCGGTGGCTGGACAACGACCCATCTGTTCTGTGTCTACCGCTCCTCGCTGAAGGACCCGCTGTTCTACATCCGGCTGTTCGGCCATGTGCTGGGCCATGCCAGCTGGGACCACTTTCTGAACAACATGCTGCTGCTGTTCGTTGTTGGCCCGCCCATGGAGGAGAAGTACGGCAGCATCCCGCTGCTGAGGGGCATCCTGCTCACGGCCCTCATCTCGGGCATTCTGCAGTGCGCGCTCTTCCCCACTCGGCCCTGCTGGGGGCGTCCGGCATCGTGTTCATGCTCATCATGCTGGCGTCCCTGTCCGGTTTCTCGGGTGGCATCCCGGTCACCATGCTGCTGGTGGCGGCACTGTACTTTGGCCAGCAGGTGTACGATATCATCTTTGTGCACGATAACGTGGCAAACTTTATGCACATCGTGGGCGGCTTGTGCGGTACGGTGTTCGGCTACACCTATGCCGCGTTCCCCGGCGGAAAAAGTCCCGCCGCAAATAAGCGCAAGCAAAAAGAGCGTCTGCTCCTGCCATCGGACAGGGATGTGTACCCGGTTTCCGGAACCGGAGAAATCTGTTATCCTGGCAGTCAGAACAAAATCGTCAAAACAGTGGGGAGGAAGCAGTATGAAACTCGAAAAAGTGGCCGTTCTGGGCGCGGGAGCCGTGGGGGCCTATGTCCTTTGGGGGCTGTCTGAGAAACCGGGCATCCGTCTGGGCGTGGTGGCCGAGGGCGAGCGTGCCCGGCGGTTGCAAAACGGCATCGGCATCAACGGCAAGGTGTATCACCCGGAGGTCTGGACCCCGGAAGAGGCCCACGGAGCCGATCTGCTCATCGTGGCCCTGAAATACGGTGCCCTGCCCGGGGCGCTGGACAGCATCCGGCAGGTGGTGGGGGAACACACCATCGTCATGAGCCTGATGAACGGCGTGGACAGCGAGGAGATCATTGCGGCCGAGGTAGGAGCGGATCACCTGCTCTACTCGCTCATCAAGGTGGTTTCCCACAAGGAGGCGGACGGCTTCCGCTTTGACCCGGACGCCACACTGGGCATCATTTACGGCGAGCTGGCCGCACCCTTTGAAAGTGAGCGGGTACAGGCCGTCGCGGCCCTGTTTGAGGGCACGGGCGTTCGTTTCCGCGCCACCGAGCACATCCGCGAGGAGATGTGGAGCAAGTTCCGTCTGAACGTCTGCAACAACCTGCCACAGGCCATCCTCGGCGCGGGCCGGTGTGGGCTGCTACCGCGACAGCGCCCACATGAAGGCCATCAGCGACGGCCTCCGCAAAGAGCTGATGGCCATTGCCGCCGCCAAGGGCATCGACCTCTCCATTGTGGACAAAAACTCCGGCCGGGGCAGTGCGGTGCCGCCGGACGCCCGGTACTCCACCCTGCAGGACATTGACGCGGGCCGCCATACGGAGATCGATATGTTCTCCGGGGCACTGATGCGGATGGGCAAAGAGCTGGGCATCCCCACGCCCTACAACGAGTATACCTACCACATGATCAAGGCGCTGGAGGAGAAAAACGACGGCCTGTTTGATTACTCCGGCAAAGATCAGGAGCCCACCTGGGCAAAATAACCCAAAAGCTGCACATCCGCCGCTTTTCCTGCATACATCAGCGGGAAGAGGAGGAATGCGGTGTGGAAAAAATCATCTTTACAGCGGGCATTCTGCTGCTGCCTGCCGTGTGCACCACGGTAGGGGCGGCAGGTGCCTTTTTGTTTCGGCGCACGCAGGAGCCCCGCACCCAGCGGATGACCTCCGGCATGGCGGCAGGCATCATGCTGGCGGCCAGTGTGTGGAGCCTGCTGCTGCCCGCCATTGAGCGGGCGGAGCGGGGCGTCTGGACCGGGTGGTTCCCGCCCACGGCGGGGCTTGTTGTGGGGGCCGTGGGGCTGCTGCGGCTGGAAGCGCTGGCCGGGCGCTGGTTTGCGGCCGGGCCGGGGCACTGCGGGCACATGGTGCTGGCTGTCACCCTGCACAACCTGCCGGAGGGGATGGTAGTGGGCCTTGCCGCCGCGCTGGCGCTGGAGGGTAGCCCGGAGGCCGTAAGCGGGGCGCTGGCCCTTGCCCTTGGCATCGGGTTACAGAACATCCCGGAGGGCGCGGCGGTGAGCCTGCCGCTGCTGAGATCTGGTCAGAGCCGGGGCAGGGCCTTTCTGGCCGGGGCAGCCTCCGGGCTGGTGGAGCCGCTGGGCGGGCTGCTGGCCCTTGCGGTGGCAGGCTGGGTGAGCGCGGCTCTGCCCTGGCTGATGAGTGCGGCCGCCGGGTGCATGGTCTGCGTAACGGCGCAGGAGATGATCCCGCAGGCCGTTGAACCGGATGAATCGGCTGGGGTCATCAGCATTGTGTTAGGGTTTGCTTTGATGATGGCGCTGGATGTGGCGTTGTAAACAAAAAGCTCCTCCGCACGGAGGAGCAAAGAATTATTTGGAGAGATAGACGGTGGTGGAGGGGAATGCGAAGTCCACATTGTTTTTCTGCATCACGTCCATGACATTCAGGTTCAGGTCGTTCTGCATCTGGAGGAACGTTCCGGCCTGATTGGTGAGCAGGTAGGCGGAGACGAGGAGATTGATGCTGGAATCGCCAAAACTGGTGAGCCGGACAAGGGCAGAGCCCTTTTCCACAGAAGGGCTGGCTTCCAGCATGGCGGTCAGGTCGGCCATCAGCTGCTCAAGCTTGGCACGGGAGGTATTGTAAGTGACGCCCAGCGTGAACTTATAAGGCCGGGTGGAGCGCATGGCGCAGTTGACGATGGTGGAGCTGCACACCTTGCTGTTGGTGATGACGCTCACGGTCTTATCCAGGGAGCGGATCTTGATGGAGCGGAAGTTGATGTCGATGACCTCGCCCTCCACATCGCCCACAAGGATCCAGTCGCCCACGGCAAAGGGCTTGTCAACGAGGATGACGATGCCGCTGAAGATGTTGCTGGCCGTCTCCTGGGCAGCCAGGGAGATGGTCAGGCCGATGAGGCCGGCACCGGCAACGATGCTGCCGATGGGGAAGCCGCTCTCCTGCGCGATGGTCGCCACGCCCAGAATGACCACCAGCACCTTATAGGTGGTGTCCAGCAGGGAGAGCAGCGTCTTGTTGGAGCGGATCTCCTCGCCGCAGGATTTCAGCAGCAGGGTGGCGACATCCGAGGCGTGGTACAGGCCTTTGCAGATGCAGAGGGTCATGGCCATCTGGTAGACGACGAGCAGGAATTTGGGCACGGGGGCAATGGCCCAGGGCAGGCTGGCTAGGGCAAAGTAAATGCCCGTGAGCCAGACCATCCGCTCGGCAGGCAGCGCAAAGCTGCGGAGCAGGATGCCGGTGGCCTCAAAGTGCCAGCTGTGGGCCAGCAGCTTCGGGAAGATCTTTTTGCGGAGCAGGGCACGGGCCACAGCGCCCAGTGCCAGCAGCACCAGAGCGCAGACGCACCGGGCCGCAAAGGCCAGCCAGCCCTCCAGCAAAAAGCCGCCAATGGCAAAGCCCAGGTTTTGGATGGTGAAGATCATACAGAAATGGTTCCTTTCGGATGAATTGTGTCGAACACATTGGTCTCAGTATAGCATACTCCGGCAGAGGGTTCAAATTTTCTTTGCCGCAGTGCAGGGGCAGTGGTCCAGAAGCAAACGTCACACTTGTGAAAAAGAAAACAAACTTTTGCGGATAAGGGTTGACAACAGCAGGCTACCGCGCTATACTGTGTGCCAGAAAGTCTGTTTCAGGGCGGGGTGTGATTCCCCACCGGCGGTATAGCCCGCGACCACCCCTATGGGGTGCTGACTCGGTGAGACTCCGAGGCCGACGGTATAGTCCGGATGCAAGAAACGGCAGACAAATTGCTTGTCTACGCGCCCTGTTGCAGTGTTTTTGCAGCAGGGCGCTTTTGGTTTGTCTTCCCGGTTCCCATCGGTGCGAAAAGGGCTTTCCACAGTTTATTTTGAGTGGGGCCAGCCGCCCCGGGAGGAAAAATCATGAAAAAGACACGACCCACAACCTGACCGTTGCCGCCATGCTCAGCGCGGTGGCATTCATCCTCATGTTCATCGAGTTTCCCGTCCCGATGCTGATTCCGGCATTTATCAAGATGGACTTCTCGGACCTGCCCGCCCTGCTGGGCGCGTTTGCCCTGGGCCCGGTGTATGGTGTGATCATCAGCTTTATGAAGAACCTGCTCCACATCGTCATCAAGGGCACCTCCACGGCCTGTGTGGGTGAGCTCTCCAACTTTATCCTGGGTGCCATCTTCTCTGCCGTGGCCGGTTATATTTACAAGCACCACAAGAGCCGCAAGACGGCCATCATCGGTGCCGTGGCAGGCGCCGTGGCCATGGGTGTGTTGAGCGTGCCCTCCAACTACTTCGTCGTTTACCCGGCCTATGTGCAGTTCTACCACATGCCGCTGGAAGCCATCCTGGGCATGTATCAGGCGATCCTGCCCTCGGCAGACAGCCTCATCAAGTGCCTCATCCTCTTCAACCTGCCGTTCACGCTGGTCAAGGGCCTGCTGGACGCTGTGCTCTGTATGTTGATCTATAAGCCGCTGTCGCCCATCCTGCATGGCCGCCGCTGATTCCACTCGATCAGAAAAAAAATACTCCTGTGCATCCGCACAGGAGTATTTTTTATATCGCTTATGCCAGCGCGCCTCTCTCCAGCCACTTGCCCCGGGCAAGGCGGAGCAGAAACAGCACACCCCGGGTGCACAGCTCCACGCACATGGCCGTCCAGACACCGGTCAGCGAAGCGGGGAGCCAGTAGGAATGCCAGCGTCAGCCGGACGCCCCACATGCTGAACAGGTTGAGTACAAAGCAGGCGGTGCTGTCGCCAGCCCCTGCATGGCACCGCTGGCCACGATGGAGGCTCCGAACATAGGCTCGGCAAAAGCCTCAATGCGGAGCATTTGGGCCCCGAGTGCAATGACAGCCGCGTCGGCCGTAAAAATGCTCATCAGTGCCGGGGCAAACAGCCACATCAAGACGCCGGAAAGAGCCATGATGCCCATGCCCATCCCGGTGCAGAGCCAGGCAAACCGCTTGGACATGTCCCGGCGGTGGGCACCCACGGCCTGCCCTACCAGTGCGATGGAAGCATCCTGGATGCCGTAGCCCGCCATGTAGCACAGGCCCTCGGCGCTTACGGCCAGGCTGTTGGCCGCAATGGCCACAGTGCCCAGCTGGGACACGATGCGGACGAGAAGCACCTGAGCCGAGGAGAGGGCGGCGCGCTCTGCTGCCAGCGGCACACCCACCCGCCACAGGTTGATCAGGCAGGAGCGGGTGATCTTCCAGCTGCCGGGGTAGCGGATGGCCAGTGGGCTCTCCCGCAGCAGGAGCACCGCCAGTGCGGCCAGCCCGCCGATCAGGGTGGCAAGGGCCGTGCCCAGCGCCGCGCCCGGCACACCCCAGCCAAAACCGAACATCGTGACGGTCTGGCCAAACAGCTCCATCTCCCGGGTGGGATTGATGAGGAAAAAGTTGAAGAAGATGTCCAGCACGCAGACCAGCACGCTGATGAGGCTGGGCGTCAGGGCGTCACCCGTGGCCCGCAGCATGGCGGAGTACATCCCCATGGCCATGCTGAACGGCAGGGCTGCGGACCAGATGCCAAAGTAGGCCGAAGCATTGCCCTGCAAAGACGGGGCCGCACCCAGCCACCCGGGCAGGAACCGGCAGATGCCGATGCCCAGCGCCGCCATGCCGCAGCCGAGGAGGATGTTGAAGATCATGGACTGCCGCAGCACGCCCCGGGCATCCTCCTGGCGGTCGGCCCCGAGATACTGCGCACTCTGGATGGCAAAAGACGTGAACAGCCCCACCAGAATGCCGTGGAGCAGCCAGGTGCTGGAGCTGACGATGCCGATGGCCGCCGTGGCCTCGGCTCCGATGTGGCCCACCATGGCCGCGTCAATGTACTCCATCGCCGTGACCACCAGCTGCTGCAGGATGGCGGGCACGCTCAGGGCAACGGCAACGCGGGCCGTGTCGCCCAGCGGGATGCTCTCGCCCTGCCGCATCCGGGCCGCAAGAATATCAAGTGAAAGTGTCATGAGGTCTCCTCTGCAAATACAAAATGGAAAAGCCGATACCTATTATAATAAGAGGGAAGAGGATTGTCAATCAAGGGCGATTTTGCGGCAGGGCAATTGATTTTTACTGTTCCGCGTGATACACTCTCACCATGGGAAGAATACTATGAAAGAGGAATTGAATCTTATGATCGAAATGCTTTCTGATACCACGGCACCCGTGCCGTGGACGCGCTGGGCTTTCTGCTGGCGTTTGCATTGACCGCCCTGATGGACTCCATGTTCCGGGAGCGGCTGCCCCATGACCATGGCCGCGCGTTCGCTGTCAACGGCGAGCTGTCCAAGGGCAAGGCCCGTGGTTCCGGCCTCATCTTTGTGCTCTGCATCGCGCTGGTGACGCTGGCTGTCATCCCGTTCCGGGTGGAGTACCTGATCTATACCGTCCTGCTCATCGCTTCCATGCTCTCCGGCTACTTTGACGATGCCGCCGAAAAGGCCTGGAACGAATACAAAAAAGGCATCATCGACTTTGTCATCGCCGTGGTGGCAGGCGTGACCTACCTCAACTTCAACGGCACCGGCGTGCAGCTGCTGAACTGGGCGTTCAGCATCCCGTACCCGGTCTACCTGCTGCTCATCGTCGTGCTCATCTGGGCCAGCATCAATGTGGTCAACTGTACCGACGGTGTGGACGGCCTCTCGGCCAGCCTGGCAGTGGTGTCCATCGGCACGTTCCTGCTGGCCTATTGGGAGGAGCTGGGCGAGTATGCCACGGCAGGCGTCATCTTCATCGGTGCCCTGCTGGCCTACCTGTGGTCCAATGCCAAACCCTCCACCCTGTTGATGGGGGACGCCGGCAGCCGCGCCATGGGCTTCTTCCTGGCCATCCTGGCCCTCAAGAGCAATCACCCGTTCGCATTCCTGCTGGCGGCACTGGTCTTTATCGTGGACGGCAGTCTGGGCATCCTCAAAATCAGCTTCAAGCGGTTTTTGCACATCAGCATCCTGAAAAAACGCTGACCCCGCTGCACGACCATGTGCGCAAGCGGATGGGCTGGAGCGATGAGCAGGTGGTGGCCCGCTGGCTGATCCTGCAGGCGGTGGCATCGGCACTTTGCTGCTGCTGGCCCGCTGAATGAATGATTTTAAGTATGATGTTTGTCTAACTTTCCAAAATGCATAAAAGAGCACGTGGTAAATTGTTGCACTTTACTTATTGAAAGTTTGACGAAAAACAGGTATACTTCTATTAACGAAAGCAAAGGCGCTTGAGTGAAGCTTATTCACTCTGCGCCTTTTTTTCTTTTCATGTTAAAAGACAACCCCCGGGCGCACTGGTCTGTGGTGCATGTGCACAGGCAAAAAAGAGGATAGGGAAAGGCGGAATACTTCATGATCAAACTGGAACATGTGGATAAATACTTCGGGGACCTGCACGTTCTGAAAGACGTGAACCTGGAAGTGGCTGAGGGCGAAAAGCTGGTCATCATCGGACCCTCGGGCAGCGGCAAATCGACCACCGTCCGCTGCATGAATTTTTTGGAGGAGCCTACCAGCGGCCATGTTTATATCAACGGGGAGGAGCTTACCAACAAAAACAAGACCCGCGTCGTGCGGGAGAACATCAGCATGGTGTTCCAGCAGTTCAACCTCTACCCGCACATGACCGTGCTCAAGAACCTGATGCTGGCCCCCATGAAGCTCCACCACAAAACAAAGGCCGAGGCGGAGGAGCTTGCATATCATTATCTTGAGGTAGTCGGCCTGCGGGATAAGGCGGATGTTTATCCGCCCCAGCTCTCCGGCGGCCAGCAGCAGCGCATCGCCATTGCGCGGGCCCTCTGTGCACAGACCAAGATCATCCTGTTCGATGAGCCCACCAGTGCACTGGACCCCGAGACCATTCAGGAAGTGCTGGACGTCATGGTCCGGCTGGCACACGAGAAAAACATCACGATGGTGGTCGTCACCCACGAGATGGGTTTTGCCCGCTCGGTGGCAGACCGGGTCGTCTTTATGGCGGACGGACAGATCCTTGAAGAGGGCACGCCGGAGCACTTCTTCACCAACCCCAAGAGCGAGCGTGTCCGCCAGTTCCTGAGCAAGATCGTCCGGTAACATCTTATTTTGGTTGACACGGCCGGGTGCACAAGTTGTGGTGCGCCGCCGTTGTTGATAAAACGCAGCCGGTTTCGGGGCGGGCAGGGAAAGCCGCCCAGGCTGCAAAAACATAGAGGAGTGTATGATTATGAAAAAGATCTCTCGTCGCAGCTTCGTCAAGGCCGCTGGCTCGGCCGCTGTCCTTTCCATGCTGGCCGCCTGCGGCGGCTCTTCCAGCAGCACCGCTGCTTCCACCGCTTCCACTGCCGCCAGCACCGCCGGTGCTTCCAGCGCGGCAGCCGCCAGCTTTGGCCCGGATACCCAGGCCATCGTGGATCGCGGCGTCCTCAAGGTCGGCGTCAAGAACGCCGTGCAGGGCTTCAGCTTCCAGGACACCCTGACGGGTGAGTACAAAGGCCTGGAGGACAGCCTGGCTGAGATGATCGCCGAGTATCTGGGTGTGGATGTTGAGTTCACCACCGTGACCGCTGCTACCCGCGGCGAGCTGCTGGACTCCGGCGACATCGACGCCGTTCTGGCAACGTTCACCATCACCGAGGAGCGCAAGAAGAGCTGGGATTTCACCACTCCCTACTACACCGATTATGTTTCCGTTCTGGTCGAGGACTCCAACGGCATCAAGGATCTGGCAGACCTGAAAGACAAGGTCGTGGGCGTGTCCTCCGGTTCTACTTCTGCCCGTGCTCTGGTCAAGGCCATGATCGACGCGGGCGTGCTGGACGGTGCAAACTTTGACGCCGACACGTTCAACGCTGATACTTGGAAAGAGGGCATCTCGTTCCGTCAGTACGACGACTATCCCGCCATCAGCACCGCACTGAGCGCAGGCGAGGTGCAGGGCTTCTGCGTCGATAAGTCCATCCTCGCCATCTACAAGACCGAGGGCCGCAGCTACATTGACGCTGAGTTCAGCCCGCAGGAGTATGGCGTCGCCACCAAGAAGGGCAGCGATTTCTCCACCCTGTGCGATGAGCTGGTGCAGGGCTGGCTGGCCGATGGTACGGTCGAGAGCCTGATCAAGGAGAACGGCCTGAGCTAAAAGACCACTTTTGCAATTGAGGGATAGAAAGGGAAAGGAGCGTTTGCCATGTCTGGTTTATTTTCGATGGACGCTTGGAGTACGGTTTGGAACCATAAAGAGAGCTTTCTGCTGGGTCTGGGCAACACGCTGCAGACCGCTGTCTGCGCGCTGGCGCTGGCCTTTGCCATTGGCGCTCTGCTGGGCCTGATGGCCACCAGCGGCAATAAGATCTTGAAGTTTGTAGCTCGTGTGTATGTGGAGTTCGTCCAGAACACCCCGCTGCTGCTGCAGCTGTGCTTCCTGTATTATGCGCTGGCATTTGCAGGCGTGAGCCTCGGCGTCATCCGCACCGGCATCATTGCACTGGGCGTTTACACCGGTGCTTACATGGGCGAGGTGGTCCGCGCGGCCATTGAGTCTGTGCCGAAGGGCCAGTTCGAGGCCGCACAGGCGCAGGGCTTCAACTATCTGCAGCGGATGGGCTACATCATCCTGCCCCAGAGCATCCCCGTGATGCTCCCTCCGATGGTCAACCAGGTGGTCAACCTCTTCAAGAACACCTCCTGCCTCTACATCGTGGGCGGCGCTGACCTCATCAGCGTGACCTACAGCTTCGTCACCGGTGCTTCCACCGGCGGCGCATACGCCCCCGCTTATATCGTCTGCGGCCTCATCTTCTTCGTGGTCTGCTTCCCGCTGTCCACCCTGGCAGCCCGCTGGGAAGCTTCCCTCAAGGAGCGCAAGGGCCGTGTGAACACGAGTCTCAAGACCGCTGCCAAGGTAGAGCTGAAGGAGGCTGCCTGATATGAAGACGCTTGCTGCAAGCCTTTCCATCCTCACCCAGCAGGGTGTGATGCTCTACCTGCTGCGCGGCGTGGCCTTTACCTGCATCATCTCGGTGCTGGGCGTTATTCTGGGCCTCATCGTCGGCAGCCTGCTGGCACTGGCCCGCACCTACTGCAAGCATGGCCCGGCCCGCATCCTGGGCTGGCTGAGCGCCGCTTACATCGAGCTGTTCCGCAACACGCCCTACCTGCTGTGGATCTTCGTTTGCGTGGTCTTCTGCCCCTGCCCGGCGTTCTTTGCCCGGAAAATGTTCGGCCTGACCAGCGTGGAGATGAAGCTCCTGTTCAAGGCAGCGCTGGCTCTGATCCTGTTCAACTCCTCCGTCATTGCGGAGATCGTCCGCGGCGGCCTGAATGGTGTGGCCAAGGGCCAGTTTGAGGCCGGTTACGCACAGGGCTTCAACACCGCTGAGGTGCTGCTCTACATCGTGCTGCCCCAGGCATACCGCAACATCGTGTCCACCCTGCTGAGCCAGGTCATCACCACCATCAAGGATTCGTCTTATCTGGCAAACGTGGCCACCATCGAGCTGATGGCCCGCATCCGCCAGCTGCTGAGTGCCGCGGGCACCTACAACGGTCTGGGCACCGTGAATGTTTCCGACGTCATGGTCCTGTTCGGTGCCGCCTGCGTGATCTACTTCATCATCAACTTCACGCTCAGCTGTATCGTCCGTTCGATGCAGAACAAGCGGAAAAAAGCGCTGGTCTTTGCCCCGGCAAAGAACGCCGCGTAACATCTGACATTATCTTTTTCCTATTTTCCTATTTTCTTTTCTACCTCCCGGCATAACCCTAGAGCGCAAAACGCGCCCGGCGGTTCCTCACCGCCCGGGCGCGTTTTGCGTTTTGTGCTTCGTTTTGTGCTTTATGATTGAAAATGAATAAATAGATGAAACTTTTATAAAAGCGTCTTCTCCGCTGCTTCCACCACATGGCCCACCAGCACGGAGGTGGTCACGGTGCCCACACCGCCCGGCACGGGGGTGATGGCTTCCACCACGGGCTCGGCCTCGGCAAAGCGGACGTCCCCGCAGAGCTTGCCGTCATCGCCCACATGGATGCCCACATCCACAACGGTCTGGCCCTCCCGCAGGCAGTCGGCTCCGATGAAGCCGCGCTTGCCCATGGCCACCACGACCACATCAGCCTCTTTGCAGAGGGCGGGCAGGTTCTGGGTGCGGGAGTTGCAGATCGTGACCGTAGCGTTTTCGCGGTCCAGCATCATGGCGGCAGGCTTGCCGACCACCAGGCTTCGGCCCACCACCACGGCCCGCTTGCCGGAGAGGGGGATATCGTAATACTTCAGAATTTCCAGGCAGGCCTGGGCGGTGCAGGGCGGGTAGCCCAGCGCCGTGTTGGTAAACACGCCGGCCAGCGAGCCGTCCGTGATGCCGTCAATGTCCTTTTCCGGGGCCAGTGCCGCGCGGATGGTGCGGTCATCGAACTGCCTGGGCAGCGGGCGGAAGAGCAGACAGCCGTGAATGGACTTGTCCGCGTTGATTTTTTCAATGACTTCCAGCAGGGCGTCCTGAGTGGCATCGGCGGGCAGCAAAAACTGCCGGACGGCTACGCCCACCTTGCCGCAGCGGGTCATGACGCCCCGCTCATAGGAGAGGTCGTCCTCCCGCTCGCCCACCCGGACCACGGCCAGGGTAGGGGTGATGCCTTTGGCGGCCAATGCCGCACAGCGGGCGGCGTTTGCCTCGTTCATGGCCGCCACCACGGGCGCGCCTTTTAAAATCGTTGCCATTTAAACTTCCCCTCTCAATTGTGTTGCCATTTTTTCGTAGAGCGTATCGGCCAGCGGGACGTACTGTGCCAGCAGTGCGTCTGCCTTGGCGTTCAGGGTCTCGGCGTGGGCGCGGTCTGCCATCAGTTTGGTATTGATGGAGACATTCAGGCCCGAAGCCTGTAAGGCAGCCTTGCAGAACAGCGCCGCACACCCGGCGTCGGAGACGGCCAGCGCGCTGCCCTTGGCGGCGTACTCCTGCGCCAGTGCAATGCCCTCACAGCAGGCTTCCATGATCTCCAGAGGCACGGCACAGGCCCCGTCCAGCGCCTGCTCCAGCACCGCGGCCTTATGGGCCTGCTGTTCCGGCGTCTCTTTGGGCAGGCCGTAGGCGGCAGCCAGCGGCAGAAACGCCTCCGCGTCGGCCTGCACCAGCGCTTCCAGCCGCCTGCGCAGGGCTTCCGCCCGGGCATTCAGGGCTCGGAGATCCGCCTCCACCGCCGCGTACTTCTTTTTGCCCACGGTCAGGCTGCCCACCATATTGCCCAGGGCCACGCCGGCCGCGCCCACAAGGGCCGCTGCACCGCCGCCGCCCGGGGCCGGGGCTTTGCTGGCAAGGCTCTCCAAAAAGTCCTCACAGCTCGATTTTGTCAGTTCCACGATAGATTCCTCCCTCGGTGATGAACGCGTCCAGCCGCTGGTCGTGTTCGTCCAGAGCGGCGTGGGGGACGCGCTGTGCTTCAAACGCAATGCCCAGCTTCACCGCACGGGTGCAGCGGGGCAGGTAGCGGTCGTAGTAGCCTTTGCCCATCCCCACCCGGCCGCAGGCGGCGTCAAAGGCGGTGCAGGGCACGAAAATCAGATCCAGTGCCTCCGGCGGCAGGATCTCTGCCCGGCTCAGGATGGGGTGCGGATGCCGTAGGCCCTGCCTCCCAGCCATCCTCGCCGGGCACAGCCGCGGTCAGGCTGAAATTTTCCCCGCAGACGGGATAGGCCAGCGTTTTGCCCAGGCCCCGGGCCGTCTCGGCCAGGGTGGCCAGATCGGCCTCGCCGCCAAAGGCTGCGTAAAGCAGGATGGTCCGGGCCTGCCGGAAGCAGGGGAGCGCCGCCAGCCGGGCGCAGAGAGCTGCATTGGCAGCGGCACGGGTTTCCGGTGCCAGTGCCCGGCGGGCCGCAATGCCCGCTTTGCGCTGAACCTGTTTCTCTTCCGCAAGGGTCATGCGGCTTCCTCCGTTCTTCCGGGCGGTGCCCATGCAGACGATCTGCAAAAAAAACACCCAGAATTTTTATAGGAATATAATAAGCAATGCGGGCTCAAAAAGCAAGCGTTTTTATCGAAATTGCGGTGGAAGAAAGGCTGGCATTTTGTGATCATGGAAAAAATCCGTCCGGCCCAATGCGGGGCCGCGCTTTTTGGGAAAGAAACATCTCAGAGAGGGGAAGTTGTATCGTCTCGCCTGCCGTCATGGCGGCCATGGGCAGCATCCTGACCAACAAATACGCCGAGGGCCTGCCCGGCTGCGGGGGATTTTTTATGCGTGTTTTTTGTGCGTTCTTCACGAACTTTTGTGGGCGGCTTTGTGCAGAACCCAACAAAACAGGCGCAAATCTGTGATTTGTGTCCATTTGGACACTTGCGCGGACACGGGCATTTCTGGTAAAATATTTCTAATGAAAAAGGACCGGCTGTGAGCCTTTCCTCCATGCTGTTTCCTGCACGGCAGAGAGGGGCGCAAAAACGGGAAACCGGCGGGAAATGGCCGCGGAAACGCGACATCTGTCCGGGAACGCGGAAAATGACGGAAAATGCCATAAAAATTCCCACCTCGATTTTGCGATCCGGGCTTGACAAGGCACCAGTTCCGATTCATAATTGTTCCAAGGGAGAGCGCTGGAAAACCGCCCGGCGGCTGGGTGGAACGTGCCGCTCCCGGAACACCGGAAAGCGCCCGGGGAAATACGCTTGGAAAGAGAGGACGCGGTCTATGAAGCAGCTTTGGAAAAAGCTCGTGCTCTGCGTACTGACGCTGGCACTGTGCTGCAACCTGGTGCCCATGGCGTTTGCGGCGGACGCAAGCTATTACAACGTCTACTTGGAAGCACAGGGCGGTACATGTGATGTCATGCAGCTGTATGCTTACAAGTACGGCTCCAATTACCGGCTGACCAGTACGCCTACCCCCACCATGGAGGGCTATAAGTTTGATGGCTGGTACGACGATGTGGTGGGCGGCACCAAGATCACCACGCGGTACAACTTCAAGGACGATACCACCATCTACGCGCACTGGACGCCGACGGCCAAAAAAGAACACAGCCACAGCCACTGCAGCCAAGACAACGACGACAGCACCGGCAGCCGCTGACACAGAGAAGAGCTGGAAGCTGAAAGACAACCTCGGCACGGTGCTGGTGGTCACAACGGTGGTCGCTGTCGTGGTTACCGTGGTCGCCGCACAGGGTTCCTGATGAATTTGCTTTTCTATTGAGTTTACTGAAGAAAGGAAAATTATTATGACGAACTATGAGCTCAAAATGCCCGCCAATTACGCAGCCATTGATGCAGAGGAGATGACCTATCTGGTTGGCGGTGAAACCACCGGCTGGCAGATGTTCAAGGATATCGGCACCCTGTTCAATTACATTGCCCGTGTCTTCTCCGCCGGCAGCTCCATCATCAACAACGTGGTCACCATCGTGGACACCGTCAAGAAGATCAATAGCTTCGTCCCCGATATGGGAAGCACCAAGAAGTAAATAAAACGCGCGGTTCAACACTGTGTAATCAAAGAGCACTCCGGGTTTCCTGCCCTGGGGTGCTCTTTTGTTGTAAAAATACAAAAAGATGTTTTGCAAAAGGAATAAATCATGAAAAGCAGGAATCGTGGCAAAGAATCTTAGGAAAATTGATTGAAAACAGGAAATATTGGTGCTATACTGTTATTGATAACACTTATCTTTATAACGTTTTTTCGTGGAAAAAGAACGAAAATGTTTTCGTGGATTGCGCCGCGCTTTGCAGAGGACGGCGATTGAGATAAATTGGGAATGGAATGAAAGACAAAGCCTTGCAGAAGACTTTGCGGAGGAATTATGTCAGAGCGGAAATTGCGGCGGATGAGCCGCACGGAGCTGATCGACGTCATCGACACGCTCCGGCAGGAGGAAACGCCGCAGGAAACCGAGGCTTTGCGGCGGGTGGATGCGGGAACGGGAGCGCCTGACCGAGCGGCGGCGTTTCTGGCGGGTGCTGCGGGGTACGGTGAGCACCCTGATCGTGGTGGCGGCCATTGCGGTGCTGCTGGCCACGCTGCTGCTGCCTGTGCTGCGGGTGTCGGGCGACAGCATGAACCCCACCTTGCAGGACCGGGACGTGATCCTGCTGGTAAAAACGGACGATTGGAAGACGGGTGACTTGTGTGGCTTTTACTGGCAGAACAAGCTGCTGCTCAAGCGCATCATCGGTGGGCCGGGCGATGTCATCTCCATCGACACCAAAGGTGTCGTGAGCGTCAATGGAGAGGTGCTCGACGAGCCCTATGTGGATGAGTTGGCGCTGGGCGAGTGCGACATCGAGTTCCCCTATCAGGTGCCGGAGAGCCGCTATTTTGTGATGGGCGACCACCGCGTCACCTCCATCGACAGCCGGAGTACGGTGATCGGCTGTGTCGAAAAAAAAAGTCAAATCGTGGGCAAGGTCTTTTTACGCGTCTGGCCCTTGTCCGGTTTTTCGTTGATCCACTGAGGAAAGGAATCCATTATGGGAATGAAGAATCGCTTCCAGGAAGCCATTCAGAACGTCCAGCGGCAGCGTCATCTGGCCCGGCGTTCGGTGGCAATGGTTCTGGTGCTGGCGATGCTGACCGCCATGAGCGTCAGCTGGCGGCTGCATCAGGATGGCATCGCGCTTGCCGCCGATGACACGCGCTATTACTGCGGGAAAGAAGAACACAAGCATACCGACGATTGCTACATCGAGGGCACCGAGCCGCTGCGGCTATGAAGAGGGCGAAATCGTCGAAGAAACGATGGATTCGGCGGATGACGCAGGGGACAGTGACGCCAGCGCTGCGGACCGGGACGAAGCCGGGAGCGAGCCGGAAAGTGAGCCCCACACAGGAAGAGCCGGAGCCGGAAGTGGTGCTGCACCACCACACCGCGGATTGCTACGAGGAAGAAGAGGTGCTGACTTGCGGCATCGAGAGCGACCACGTCCATCAGGATTATTGCTACGACCAGGAGACCGGCGAACTGCTCTGCACCGAGCATGAGCACACCGACGACTGCTATACCCTCGAAGAGGTTCTGGTCTGCGGCCAGGAAGAGGGCGAGCCGGAGAAAACGGATGACGGCGCCGCTCTGTACGATGGGGACGAAAACAGCGCGGAGGAGAGCGATTCTGCCGAGGAACCGGAGACCGTAGCCGACCCGGAACCCGAAAAAGAAGCCACCAAACCCGAAACGGACGCCGAGATCGACACGGGCTATACCGTCCACCACCACACCGACGAGTGCTATGGCAAGGTGCTGATCTGCGGCAAGGAAGAGCACGAGCATACTGCCGCCTGCCTCGTCAACCCCAACGCCGAGATCGACGCGGAGTACGACGCCAAGACCCCAGACCGCACCAGCATGGATTGGGCCCAGGACATGGTGCTCGTGGCCCGGAGCCAGCTCGGCTATACCGAGAGCAAGGCCGACGTGGACGAGGACGGCAACGGCTACACCATGTATGCCGACCAGTATTATAAGGACAAGCCCATGGTGTATGCCGACTGGGACAGCACCTTTGTGGCCTACTGCCTGTACCACGCGGGCGTGCCGCAGGATATCATCCCCCAGTACGCCAGCATCAGCGCCCTGCGTGGCGAGCTTGCCCGCATGAACTCTGAATATTATACCGATGACCCGCAGGAGTTTGCCTCCATCCTGCCGGGTGATATCGTCATGTACAAAAATGCCGAGGGCCGCGAGACCATTGGTGTGGTGTCCGACGCGGCGGTGGACGAGGAGACCGATCTGACCACGGCCCTCACCGTCATTTCCGGCGATGTCGCCACCGGCTGCGAGTCCGACGGCGAGACCACCATCGACCAGGTGGCCGAGGTGAGCGTTGCCCTGAACGAGGTCACCAGCTTTGTGTCCGTCAATGCCGCGGAGGGGTATGGGATCAGCGATTTGATGGATGAGGACCCGGATGCTACGACTGCATCTGAAACGGAACAGGAACTTAACACCGTAACAAATATTACCTCTGTTACTGTTTCAGAGCACAAGGATGAAGCATGGACCCCGATTGATAAAGACCATGTAATTACATTTGGAGATAATATCCGGACGCAAGTGGATTTTACTACGAAGTTAAGTACTTTCAAAAATGGAAAAACGCTGACCTATCAGCTTCCATATGGCATGGAGAAATCAAAATCCGGCCGAATTATGGCGCAAAACCCTGATGATCATGATTCGGAAATTGATATTGGTGCGGTTAAGTGGATGAAAACGGCTTGGTGAAGCTGGGATTTGATTTTACAAATGCACCTAATATGAAAAACGAGCCTTTCAATGCATACTTCAGGGTCGATTCGGTTGCCAGCAAAAAAGCAAATCAGGCTTCCGGAGAAGTAAGTTTCCCAGGAACAGAGACCACGATCAAGTTGCAAAATCCGACAGACATTCAGACGAAAAAAAGCGGTAGTGAAATCAAACTGGATGCAAACGGGAATAAGTATGTGGAATTTACGGTGACTGTAAGCTCTACACTGGGAACGGATGGAAAGAAAGTAAAAATCTCGGATATTATTGGAACGAACACATCCTTGAAAGGTCAATATGACGAAAACAGCTTTGTCATAAAAAAAGGTAATGATTCAGTTGTGTTGACAAAAGGTACAAACCTTAAAATTGGTACGGATAGTGCAACAGAAAAACCATGCTTTGAAATCAGTGGTCTTGACTCGCTGGAGGCAGGCGAGAGTTACACCCTGACGTATCATTATCAATTGGAAGATGCGAAAACATGGCCTCAAAATGTATATATTGAGAATACAGCATCTTCGACTTATGAGGGAAAAGACGATCCGGTCAAAGCATCATGGGATAAACGGTATAGCGGTTCTCTTATTGAAAAGAGCGGAAACTATGATACTGTGAACCGTAAGATGCGCTGGAGAATCAAAATCAACAATGTAGGGCCAAGCGATTTAAATGGGTATACGGTCAAGGATACTCTGCGGTATACAGGGGCAACGATCGTAGGCGGCACAGATGGAATCAAGGTGAAATACGGTAGCTCTGGCGATAACTGGGACAGCATCAACAAAACGGTTTCGTCGAAAGGCACAGTAACGATCACCAAAAATGAGTCAGAGCAGGAAACCGGGTTTACATATACATTCCCGGCAGGTTCAACGGAAAAGTATTATCTGATTGAGTATTATACCACAGTTCCTGATGGCATACAGGATAACGAATTATTGCAAAACGATGCTGACGACAAAGGTGATAAAAAGCAGGACAGTACGACTGGCATTGGTAAAGTAGTACGTCAGGGATGGCAGGCAGTAAAGAGCAGAGCTAAAAATGCACTGGTAGATGGAAGTACAGGCAATCAGAAAGTCGCATATTGGAATGCAACTGCAAAATCACCGGAAGATGCAACCAGTATTACTCTGAGTGATAAATTTTTTGACCCTGTGAATAGCAGCAGCTCCACTCCTGATAATGCAATGGGAACACACTATGCACTTCTTGGAGAACTGGATCAGGATTTGAAAAATGGCATTCGTATTTTCAGAGTAGGAGATCCTTGGACTCGGGGACTGACTGTAGAACAGGCCAAAAACACAGGAATTGAAACGGAAATCATTTACTATGATTCCATTGAGCAGACAGATAATCATAAAGTCGAAAATACTGATGCCAATAAAGACGTCAAGATCAGAAGCTTTAAGATTACTGTAAAAGAGGGGAGAGCTATTCCGGTAATAAGTTGCGCCAGATCAATGTGAATAATTATCGCACACATGTGGATTGTTATGATGTCATGTCGGGCGGCGAGACATGGACGGTAACGAATGATTTGATCGTTGAGAACAGTGAAGCAAAGGTTTCCTATACCATTACAAAGGAAAAGCCAGTTGAAAAAGAAGAGTCCTTTGATAAGATGGTGGCGGCGGAATCAAATTTGCATTATTTCCAGGATAGTCTTGGCAGTGGAAAAATCGGATACAATGAAAGCGGAGACACTACATTCTGGTATAAACTCTGGATTTCGCCGAAAGATCTGTCTGCGTTCGATGGAACAGTGATCACAGATGAACTCCAGGATGGAATTGAATACACCGGAGAATATGTGATTACATTTTCCAATAGTAGAACAGCTGGTTTGGGAGATGGACAACAGATTGCAGCATATTATAAAGCTTGGAATTTGAATAACCCAAATCCGGACCATGTACAGATACAGTATACAAATAATAAACTAACGTTTACATTGAGCAACCTCACTTCTATTGTAAAAAACAATACGGACTATTCAGCGGTTGCAATCATGTTCCGTGTCAAGTTGGCGGACCAGGAAAAGTGGAACGCAGATGCAAGTATGAATGAAAATACTTACAAAAATACGGTTGTATGGAACGGCCACAAAGACGATGTAGATGTTACAGTCGAACGAAACAAATCGTATCTGGAAAAAAAGGGTGAGCAACTAAAAAAGAGTGAGGATCAATATCTGGAAGAAGTATTCTATCAGGTAAAGATCAATCCGGATGGCAAAGATCTGATCAGTACGGCAGACCAGATCACGCTAAAAGATACGTTCACAACTTCGCAGGGGGCTACAGCAGTCCTGCAGGATGTTCACCTCTACAAAGAAGATGGGACGACACTGGCGGACGAAGATATCCGAGGGCTCACGACCAAGACCGATGAAAGTGGGAGTGAGTGTAAGTATACCATTGAACTGACGGTCCCAGATGATCAGACTTATGTTTTCTCCTATAAGTATAAGATTGACACGTCTAATCTTACACCGCAGCAGAAGGAAAATGTAAAGCTGAACAATAAAGCAAAACTGTTTGGCAAAGAGACGAAGAGCGATGAAATCCAGTACCATGCACAAGATATCAGCGCAGGAGCATACTCAAACGGACAGCTTTTGCTGCATAAGGTTCAGAAAAATCTTGAATCTCAGGATGTTGCGGGCGCGGAGTTTACATTGTCCAAACTGGACAGCAATGGGTGGACAATCCGCAAGGACAACCTTGTAACAGACCAGACAGGCGAGATTCATTTTGCAAAGGCTGCAGCAACGGAGAGCACAAACTCGGCTCCGGTGGAATACGATACGCTTTATAAGCTGGTGGAAATAAAAGCACCTGATGGCTATCTGCTGAAAGAAAATACCTCTTATTTCATAATGCTGAAACCGGGTCAAACAGAGTTAAATGCATATCAGGCTGCAACACAAAATGCTGGGAGTGTTACACCTCCGAAGCAGGAGGATGTGACATTTGCAACTTATGGAAAGACAACGGTCCTGCAGGTGGAAAACAGCAAGCTGGAACTGACAGTCCGTAAGGTATGGAAAAATGCAGACGGGACGATTATGTCTGAGGACCAGAAAAACAAGCAAAATGAAATCAAGGTGGATGTCTTCAAAAAAGGTGACAACACAGCATTTGATACGGTGACTTTGAACAGCAACAACGGATGGACAGCTCAGGTAAACCTGGCAAAATGTGGGAACCTTAAGAGCAACACAAAGTTTGAAGCAAAAGAGCAGGATGGTAATAGTTATATCATCAGTTATATGGATGGTTTTGGAGTAGAACATTCTGCGAATGATGCTTACCAAAGCGGTGATACCATTGTTGTTGTAAACCAGCTTAAGCCAACGGAATTGTCTGTAGTCAAAAAGTGGAATGGTCAGGACGGCAGTGTATTGCCAAGTGACAAAGAGCCGGATTCCATCCAGTTAAAACTCTTTAAGGTGGAGAGTACAGGCGGAAAGACTCTGGTTCAAGTGGACGGCAATGATACTGTTACGATGACCAAAACGAGAAGTTGGAAATACACCTTTACAAACCTCGATCCCACGGCCCATTATGTCGTGGAGGAAGCCAGCGTAAGCGGCTACACGGTTTCGTATAGTTACCCGGAGGGCAGCAGCGGAACCACAGGTGTGGCTCCCGGCGGTACGGTGACCATCACCAACACCGAGGCCCCCACCTACGAGCTTCCCTCCACCGGCTCCCCGGGCGGCACGGTTCCTTACACGGCAGGCGGCGCGGCCATTGCGCTGGCCGCGGTGCTGTGTGGATATAACTCCAGGCGCAAGCGGAAAAGGGGGGAAGAGTGACTCCTGCAGCTCTGACCCCGGCAACAAACCGAACGTAGGAAAATAAATCCCTCTCTGGCGTCTCAGAGAGGGGACGTAAGAAAGGTAGTAAAGAAATATGAAAAGAGTAAAACGGATGCTGGCGCTTCTGGCCGCATTTGCGCTGGTGCTGGCCATGGCCGTCCCGGCGTGGGCGGAGGGAGCCGAAGCAACCTACACCCTGACTATCAATAATGCAAATGGCACTTATGAAGCTTACCAGATTTTTAGCGGCGATTTGTCTGTGAATGAAGCTGGTAAGAAAGTGTTGTCCAACATTCAGTGGGGCAGTGGTGTAGATGCAACAAAGATGGGCAGTGAAAGTGCTGCTACAGTTGCAGAAAGCTTAACAACATCGGCATTGGCAGAAAACTTTGCAGAAGACTTGGTATCTGGTAGTAAGTTGTCCAGTACAAAAAAGCCGCTACTACGGCGCAGGATGGAACTGCGGTTTTCACAGGTCTGTCAGCTGGTTACTATCTGGTGAAAAACAGTAGTGTTGACACAGGAAAGACGTACACCGATTTTATTTTGGAAGTTGTTGGAAATACGACTGCAAACCACAAGGGTGATGTACCGGATGTGGAGAAAAAGTTGAAGAAAAAATGATTCAACAGGTGCGACAGCTACATGGGGCGCGACTGCAGATTATGATGTTGGTGATGAAATCAATTTTGAACTGATGGGTACGCTTCCGGAAAGCTACGGTCGTTACACTACATATAAGTATAAGTTTGATGATACAATGACCAATATGACCTATAGGGATGGTTCGGTCAAGGTCTATTATGTGAAAGACGGAAGCACAAATCGTGTTGAAATCAACAGCGGATTTGCTTCGGCATGGGTTGATGGAAATAAGAAACTGACTGTTACTTTTGACGATTTGAAGACAGCAGTGCCCGAGCTGGCTCATGGTGATAAAATTGTAGTTACTTATACTGCAACTTTGGATGCAAATGCTGTCGTTGGCGGTAATGGCAATCCTAACAAGGTTAAGCTGGAGTATTCAAATAATCCGAATGATCAAGGAACTGGCGAAACTCCGGAAAAGACAGTTGTAGTGTTTACCTACAAAACTATCATCAATAAAGTAACAAAGGGTACGGATGGCAATAACGTTCCTCTTGCAGGCGCAGAATTTACGCTGTCAAAGTTTATTGCATCTGAGGGTGGACGTGACACGGTTACGGTGAATGGTACAGAATACCATGGCACATGGAGCAGTGGTGTGACAGTTGTGCCGACGAATACTGGCAACATTGCAAACGTCTTTACGTTTAGCGGGCTGGATGCAGGCATTTACCGCTTGACAGAAACGAAAACTCCAGAAGGCTATAATACGATTGACCCGGTTTACTTTGAAATCGTTGCAACCAAGGATGGAACGAAAGTAACCAACATGGAGGGAAAAGCCGTAAATGGCAGTGAAATCAGTTTTACTGAAAATACGACGAATGGTTCTTTGAGTGCGGATGTCATCAATAACGCCGGCACCACCCTGCCCTCCACCGGTGGCATGGGCACCACGGTCTTCTACGTCGTTGGCGGCGGCCTGATGGCTGTGGCGGTGGTCCTGCTGGTGACCAAGAAGCGGATGGAGAACAAGCGCTAAACCAAACCCCAAAGCAAAAAGTATCCTGATAACATTAGGGAGTAGCCCATGAAAAAAGAACCGCAGTACCATAATATTGATCCTGATCTTTCTCGTGGGTCTATCCGTGATGTTATATCCCACCGTCAGCGATTATGTCAACCAGCGCCACCAGTCCCGCGCGCTGGCCAGCTATGACGAGACGGTCAACGAGATGTCGGATGCGGACTATACCGCCTATTTTGAGGCGGCGGACGCCTACAACCAACGGCTGGCGGCCACGCCCTAATTCGTTCTTCACGCCGGAGCAGGTCTCCGGCTATGACGAGACGCTGGACGTCTCCGGCACGGGCATTATGGGGTATATCACCATCCCCAGGATCGGCGTGGAGCTGCCCGTCTACCACGGCACCAGCGATGGTGTTTTGCAGGTGGCGGCAGGCCATCTGGAGGGCAGCAGCCTCCCCGTGGGCGGGGCGGGCACCCATGCGGGCATCTCGGCCCACCGCGGACTGCCCAGCGCAAGGCTGGTTACCACTCTGGACGAGCTGGAAGCGGGCGACACGTTCACCATCACGGTGCTGGACCGGGTGCTGACCTATGAGGTGGACCGGATCTCCATTGTCCTCCCCACCGAGACGGATTTATTACAGCCCGTAGAGGGGCAGGACTACGTTACCCTGATGACCTGCACGCCCTACGGCATCAACTCCCACCGCCTGCTGGTGCGCGGCCACCGTGTCAACACGCGGGAGAGCCAGAAACATGTCCGTGTCACGGCGGACGCGACACGGATCGACCCCATCATCACGGCGCCTGTCATTGCCCTGCCCATGCTGGCAGTGCTGCTGATCTGGCTGCTGGTGACCACACGGAAGCGTCCGAAAGCAGGCAAACATGAGAAAACGACGAGAGGTGACCCCCATGAAACAAATTCGTAAACAGCTGGCGGCGCTGTTGCTGGCTGTCGCATTGGCGGCAGCGTGCGCGGCCCCGGCGTTTGCCGCCGCCACGGCCGCCAGCATTGAGCTCACCCGGAAAGGCAGCATCACCGTGACCCTCCGGGATTCCGAGAGCGGGAGCGCTGTCTCGGGCGGCAAGCTGACCCTGTATCAGGTGGCCTCCATCAGCCGCAAAAATGGAAATTTAAGCTACGATTATACAAATGGTTTTGAAAATTGCGGCGTTTCCCTCGGCGATCTCTCGGAGAGCGACCTGGCCCGGACCCTGGACGACAAGCGCCCGGCCGACAGCAAAGGGGAGACGCTCACCGTGGACACCGATGGCAAGGCCGTCTTCTCACGGCTGCCGCTGGGCCTGTATCTCGTCGTCCAGAGCACCGCTTCCAACGGGTATGAGAAGATCAACCCGTTCCTGGTGTCGGTGCCGCTGGTGGAGGAGGACACGTACCTCTACGATGTGGACGCCCTGCCCAAGGTGGGCACGCTGACGCCCACCACCCCGCCGGACGTGCCGGAAGAACCCGACAAGCCGGAGGAACCGGACAAACCCACGGAACCCGAGAAGCCCACCGAGCCGGAAAAGCCCACCACGCCGGAAAAGCCGACCACGCCGGAAAAGCCGACCACGCCGGAAAACCCGGACAAACCGGAGACTCCGGATCTCCCCGAGGAACCGGGCAAGAACACCCCTCCGGGTGCCGACAACCCCGATGACTGGGTGCTGAACGGCCGCCCGGATAAGAACAAGGCTCCCAATCCGGGCAACCCGGACGACTGGGTGCTGAATGGCCGCCCGACCCTGCCCCAGACCGGCCAGCTGAACTGGCCCATCCCGGTGCTGACGGCGGCAGGCACCTGCCTCATTGCAGCGGGCATCCTGCTCCGCAAAAAACACTGAGCCATGCAGAAAAGACGACTTGGAACCATCCTCATCCTGCTGGGAGCGCTGCTGCTGGCCGGGGCGCTGGGCCTGCTGGGCTACAACCAGTGGGACAATGGCCGCGCCCAGAAAGCGGCGGCACAGGTGCTGGATCAGCTGGAAACGACGCTGGACTGGCACCGGGCAGTCCTGTCAAGCGGCTGGCCCCAAAATCGGCCATAAAGCGGTGGGCAAGGCGGACGGCGAGGCGTCCACCGTCAGTACCAGTGCCCGCTGTGCGGTGCGCTGTACCCGGGTCAGCTTCCTGAAGATTCCAAACCGGGATATTACAAAAAGGCACGCTCTCTTTGGGAGAACGTGCCTTTTCCGCATCTTATTCTAAAGCTGGTCAGCGGCAGGAGCCTCCAGCACGGGCAGCATGGCCCAGCCCATGGGGTCCCAACATTGCCGCACTCCACCTCGCTGGCACCGGGCACGGCACCCTCAAAATCGGCCATAAAGCGGAACGAGCCCATCCTTCATCGGCGCTGTGCAGGTAAAAGCCGCGCGTAGGTGGGGCAAAGATGACGCAGGTGCTGTTGCGCGCGTAGGTGGCAAACAGGTGCTCCAGCGTGTGGGCGGCAGCAGTGGTCAGGTAATCGCCCTGATTGGGCTTTTTCATCCGGATGTCCCAGGTCAGCACATCGCCGTCCTGGCGGCTCAGGTACATCCCGCGCTCCAGCCTGGTGTGGTCCACGCAAAAGCTTGCGATCCGTTCCATACTACGGTTCTCCTTTTATGTCTTAGCCCTGCAGGCGCTGCACACTGCCGTGCGCGCAGTCCACAGCCACCATCAGGCCATCGCGGATGTGGCTGGTAGCACCGGCGGCACCCACAACGGTGGGCTTGAGCAGAGCCTTGCCGGCAATGGCAGCGTGGCTGTTCAGGCCCGGCTCCTCGACCACGATGGCGGCAGCGTCACGCACGTAGCTCAGCATCTCGTTGGAGGTGGAGGACACTACAAGGACCATGCCGGGCTTGAACTTGGCCCGCACCTCGTCCAGGGTGCGGCAGACGCAGGCCTTGCCGCTGGCAACATCGTTGTTCTCAGGGCCGACGCCCACGCCGGTAGCCAGACAGTTGCCCACCATGTGGATCTTGATCATGTTGGTGGTGCCGGACACGCCCACGGGCACGCCTGCGGTCACAACAGCCAGCTCGCCGTTGTGCAGGTAGCCATTCTCCTTGGCCAGGCAGTGGACATCTCGATCAGCTCATCGGTGCTGTGGGCCAGAGCCATCATCAGCGGGGTGATGCCCCAGCTCAGGGACAGCTGACGCTGCACCTGCTCGCGCATGACGCAGGCAATGATGGGCTGCTGCGGGCGGTACTTGCTCAGCAGGCGGGCAGTGGTGCCGGACTCAGACACGGTAACGATGGCAGCGGCGTTCACATCCCGTGCGGTCAGGCAGGCAGCATGGGCGGTAGCGTCAGAGACGCTGATCTTGCCGGGGTTGGAATCCATCATGCGGCTGCGCAGATGGAAGCCCTCCTGCTCGGTGCGCTCGGCGATGGCAGACATGGTCTTGAGCGCCTCCACAGGGTAAGCGCCGGCAGCGGTCTCACCGGAAAGCATAATGGCCGAGGTACCGTCGTAAATGGCGTTGGCAACGTCGGTGATTTCGGCGCGGGTGGGGCGGGGGTTCTCCATCATGCTCTCCAGCATCTGGGTAGCGGTGACGATGGGCTTGCCGAAGGAGAAGGAGCGGTCGATGATGGTCTTCTGGATGCCGGGCAGTTCGGTGAAGTCGATCTCCACGCCCAGATCGCCACGGGCCACCATCACGGCATCGGCAGCAGCCAGAATGCTGTCAATGTTGTTCACGCCCTCGCGGTTCTCGATCTTTGCAATGATGCGGATGTTGGAATCGTACTGGTTCAGCAGGTTGCGGATATCGTACACGTCCTGTGCGGTGCGCACAAAGGAAGCGGCGATGAAATCGTAGCCCTGCTGGATGCCGAAGATGATGTCATCCTTATCGCGCTGGCTCATATACGGCATAGAGAGGTGTACGCCGGGCACGTTGACGCCCTTCTTGTTCTTGATCTTGCCGTTGTTCAGTACGGTGCAGACGATGTCGGTGTCGTTCACGGTCTGGATCTGCAGCTTGATCAGGCCGTCGTCCAGCATGATGGTGCCGTCCGGCTCCACGTCCTTGGGCAGGTCCTTATAGGTGATGGAGCAGATCTCCTTGGTGCCCTCCACATCGCGGGTGGTCAGGGTAAAGGTCTGGCCTGCAACCAGATTCTCAACGCCGTTCTTGAAGTCCTTCAGGCGGATCTCGGGGCCCTTGGTGTCCAGCAGGGCGGCCACCGGCTTGCCCAGCTCCTCGCGCAGAGCCTTCAGCTTTTCAAGGCGGCCCAGATGCTCCTCGTGGGAACCGTGGGAAAAATTGAAACGAGCTACGTTCATGCCGTTGGCGATCAGCTCGCGCAGAACGCCTTCCTTATCGGTGGAAGGGCCAAGGGTGCAAATAATTTTCGTCTTTCTCATGCAATATACCTCCGTCAACTCTCTCTTACCTATATCCGGCACAGCATCCCTGCAGGCTGCTGTGTATGACCAATGGGAGTAAAAGCTCCCGGTACAGCGGGTCGGTTTATATGGCAGAGCGGGAAAACCCAAAACTCTACCACCTATTATTATAATCATTCCGGCGCAAGAGAGCAAGAGGAATTTTTGCTTGAATACAAGTTTTTGCATCTGTTGATGCCTAAAGGAAAGATTGCAAAACTTTTAACGATGCGCCGCAGCTTTCTGCGTGCTGTCTGACAGGGGAAAACTGCTGCAAAACGTGAAAACTGATAAGAACATACAAGACTGCTTCCTCTTGCATCGGAGGGGGTTTTTGCTTATAATAGGGGTAATAAAGTAGTACTGTTCCGGGGAACGCCCGGAGAATGGAGTGACCATTATGGAAAAACGCGTTTTTCTGATCGTGCTGGACAGCTTTGGCATCGGCGCAGAGCCGGACGCCGCTGCCTTTGGCGATGCAGGCACCAACACCTTGGGTGCCATTGCGAACCACCCCAATTTCAATTGCCCCAATCTGCGCAAGCTGGGCTTGTTCAACATTGACGGCGTGACCGCAGGGGAAAAGACGGATGCCCCGGCGGCTGCCTTTGCCCGCCTGCAGGAGCAGAGCATGGGCAAGGATACCACCATCGGCCACTGGGAGATCGCCGGTGTAGTCAGCCCGGAGCCGCTGCCCACCTTCCCCGAGGGCTTCCCGGAGGAGCTGATCCGGGAGTATGAGCAAAAGACCGGCCACAAGGTACTGTGCAACAAGCCCTATTCCGGCACCCAGGTGCTGAAGGACTACGGCGAGCAGGCCATGCGGGAAAATGCCCTCATCGTCTATACCAGCGCCGACAGCGTTGTTTCAGGTGGCTGCCAACGAGGAGCTTGTACCGGTGCAGGAGCTGTACCGCTACTGCGAGATCGCCCGGGAAATGCTCAAGGGCAAGTACGGCGTAGGGCGTGTGATCGCCCGCCCCTTCCTGGGCAACAGCGCGGATACCTTCTACCGCACCACCAACCGCCACGACCTGAGCCTGAAGCCGCCCCGCGCCACCATGCTGGATCTGCTGAAGGACGCCGGTAAGGACGTGATCGCCGTGGGCAAGATCTTCGATATCTTTGACGGCGAGGGCGTGACCGAAAAGATCAAGACCACCGGTAACACCAACGGCATCGCCTTTACCAAGGCTCTGCAGACCCGTGATTTTGAAGGCCTTGCCTTCGTGAATCTGGTAGACTTTGATATGCTCTACGGCCACCGCCGCGATGTGGCGGGCTACGCTGCCGCCGCTACGGAGTTCGACCGTTTTCTGGCTGATTTCCTGCCGGGGATGCGGGAGGGCGACCTGCTCATGATCACTGCCGACCACGGCTGTGACCCCTCCTACACCAAGACCACCGACCATACCCGCGAGTATGTGCCGTTGGCAGCGTTGGTATCCGTGGCCTCCGAAGAGCTGGAGGAGCCAAACAGAGCATCCAGCACCGTGGAAGCGGCCTGATGAGGGGAGGAGGCCGCCTGCTCCAGCTGTTCCTGACTGGGCATGGAGATGGCGGGGCTTTCGCCGCCCGTCTCGCCGCTCTGCGCAGGCTGGGCCTCGGATTCTGCCGGTGCTTCCGTGGAAGCGCTCTGCTCACTATCCGCCGGGGTCTCCGGGGTGGTTTCCCCATCGGCGGGAGTCTCTTCCGGGACACTCTCGGCAGGTTCTTCGACGATCACGCTGTCCGGGGTCTCCTCCGGCACGGAGACAGCCGCGTTGGGGTCTGCCGTGCGGGGTGTGGACGTCGGTCTTCTCCGGGGTCTGGCTGGTGCTGGTCAGCTTGTCTTCCCCGCCCAGCACAGCCGCGATAAGGGCTTTTGCCTCGTTGACGGAGTTTTCATCCGGTTTCATGACATAGAGCTTCTGCCCCTTGGCAGAGCAGCACTTGGTGCTCTTGGCACCGGCACCGGTCACGCCGTAGCTCTGGATATCCCAGCTGGACAGGTCGCTCAGCTGCATCCGCACCAGCGCCCTGATCTGATCCTGTGAAAAGCTGGTCACAAAGCAGTCCGCCATTGCATCCATCATCTTGGAAAAGCCTCATCAGCAGGGCAGGGGACTTGATCTTGTTCAGCATGGCGTCGATGACTTTCATCTGGTTGATGCCGCGCTGCACATCGCCGGTCTTAAAGGCGTGGCGCTCGCGGGCAAAAGCCAGCGCAGCCTTGCCATCCAGATGGTTCCAGCCCTCCACAAAGGTGGTGGGGTCGTAGTAACCGGGGCTGCCCACAGAAGTGAACGCCTGATCGGAGTACACGTCCACACCGCCCGCCGATCGCATCGATGATGCTGATGAAGCCTGCAAAATTGATGCGGATATAATGCTCCACGTTGACGCCGTAGAGGTTGCCGAGGGTGTCCATGCTGGTCTGCACACCGTAAAGCCCGGCGTGGGTCAGCTTATCCTTGCTGTTTGTTCCGGCAAGGTCCACATAATAATCGCGCGGGGTGTTGATCAGCACCACCTGCTTGGTAACGGGGTTCACTGCAGCAAGGATATTCACATCACTGCGCGCTTTTTCGGTCAGATCGCCGCGGGTGTCCACGCCGCTCAGGTACAGCACAAAAGGCTCTTTGGTGATCTTATTAGCCTCGGCGTTGCTCAAAAAACCGTTGGTCATATTGCCCAGCGCGTCGAGGCCCTGCTGCGCCCACACGCAGCCCACCGCCATGGCGGCGCACAGCACCACCGAGAACACCCGGGACACTGTGCCTGCAGTTTTGTACTCCTGACAGCGCTTGACCAGCAGCCACAGCAGCACCAGCAGCGCCGCCAGCACCACCAGATACAGCACCGGCAGCATCTGGGTGCGCCACAGCTGCACCAGCGCCAGAACGCTTAAAATTGCCTGTAAGATCAGCAAAATAACCCTCGTTTCGGGGTCGATGCCCGGAATGGTCATCTTGTGCCCCGCCAGGCCGGTGTTGCGGGGGGGGGGATTTTTGGGGGGGCGGCGGGGCGGTGGAGCCTGCTCCGGCGGCAGCTCCGAGAAAAACGCGGCGCTGTCCACCACTACAGTGGCGTCCTGCTGCTCAGCCTTGTGCAAAAGACGATGCAGGGAACGACCGTCCTCCTTGCGAGGAATGCTCATTTTCGTCGAACATGAGAATACTCTCCTTTTGTGCCTGGCCATGGGTCAGGACACGGGAACGATGGTCAGCACGGCGCGGGCAGGCAGACAGGTCGCGGTCTGATCCTTCGCCGACAGCCAGCCAAAGCTCTCGCAGATGTGATCCGGGCAGGGCGATTCAATAAACCGGGCGGCTGCCGTCTTTACACCTGATATGTGCACGGTAGGTAACCGGTGTCCACACTGTAAGTTTCGTCCTTTTCCAACGGAATGTCCATCACAGCGTTGTTGTCGCCGTAAATCAGCTGGCAGCAGTAAGGGCCGCTGCCGGTGGCATTGTGGCTGCGCACGGCCAGCAGCACCGCTGCGATGGCCAGCACCACGACCGCAAAGATCATATTGATCAGAAGCTGTTTGTTTTCATGAACGGTTTCCAATGTTGTCGTTGAGCGGGATCTGCTCCAGCTCTGCCAGCCAAAGGGTGGCGCAGGCATCGCTGGGCATGCGCCAGTCGCCCCGGGGCGAAAGGGTCACGCTGCCCACCTTGGGGCCGTCGGGCAGGCAGCTGCGCTTGAACTGCTGAGCAAAGCGCCAGTAGAAGTTGCGCAGCCACTTGTACAGCACGGCATCCGTGTACTCTGCTCTGCCTGCAAAGGCCGCCTTTGCCAGCCGGTAGATCTTTGCCGGGCCAAAACCGCAGCGCAGTACATAATACAGGTAAAAATCGTGCAGCTCGTAGGGGCCCACCAAGTCCTCGGTGATCTGTGCGATCTCGCCGTCCTTGGCGGGCAGCAGCTCCGGCGAGACCGGCGTATCAAGAATATCCAGCAGCACATCGTGCAGAGCATCGGTGGCAGCAGTCTCAGCCTCGTACTGCACCAGATAGCGCACCAGCGTTTTGGGCACGCCGGCATTGACCGTACATGCTCATGTGGTCGCCGTTGTAGGTCGCCCAGCCCAGCGCCAGCTCCGAAAGGTCGCCCGTGCCCACCACAAGGCCGCCGGTGCGGTTGGCGAGGTCCATCAGCTCCAGCGTGCGCACCCGTGCCTGACCGTTTTCAAAGGTGACATCCAGCACGGTCTCGTCCTGCCCGATATCGGCAAAATGGCTGTGCACGGTGCCGGCAATGCGTATCTCCTGGAACGCTTACGTTCAGCTCCCCGCACAGAATTTCGGCATTGCTGCGGGTGCGGTGGTAGTGCCAAAGCAGGGCATGGTCACCGCCCGCACATCGGCGGCGGAGCGGTGCAGCTGCTTCATGGCACGCACTGCCACCAACAGGGCAAGACAGCTGTCCAAGCCGCCGGAAATGCCAATGACGGCTGTTTTTGCGTGGGCGTGCTCCAACCGCTTGGCAAGGCCGTCGGCCTGCATCTTCAAAATCAGCTCGCAGCGGGCGGCGCGGCGCTGCGGGTCACCGGGCACAAATGGGGTGCGGGGTCAACCCGGCGGGTCAGCGGTCTCCGTCCGGGGGCAAATGAACTCCACCGTGATGTAGCCGTCTGCCAGCGTGCTCAAAGCTGGTGTTGCGGGCCCGCTCACTCTCCATCCGCTGGCAGTCCAGCTCGGTCTCGGCGTAATCGCCCGCAAAAGGCTTCGTTTCAGAGAGGAGAGTGCCGTCCTCGGCGATGAGGTCATGCCCGGCAAACACCATGTCCTGGGTGCTCTCGCCGTGGCCCTGCAGAGGCGTAGAGGTAGCCGCACAGCAGCCGGGCAGACTGGTTTGCCACCAGTGCGCGGCGGTACTCCGCCTTACCCACGGTCTCATCGCTGGCAGAAAGGTTTGCAATGACGGTCGCGCCCGCCAGTGCGTGGAAGGTGGAGGGCGGCAGGGCGCTCCACAAGTCCTCGCACAGCTCCACGCCCAGCACAAAGCTGGGCATCTGGCGGCAGCGGAACAGCAGGGACGTACCAAAGGGCACCTGCTGGCCGCAGACGGCCGCCGGCTGTACCTCGGTGCTGCCCGGGGTGAACTGCCGCTTTTCGTAGAACTCGCCGTAGTTGGGCAGGTAGGTCTTGGGCACAACGCCCAACAGCCGCCCCCCGCAGAGGACGGCAGCGCAGTTGTACAGCTTGCCGTGCACCAGCAGCGGCAGGCCAACGAACGCCACGACGTCCAGCTCTTTGCTGGCGTCCAGCACGCTCTGCAGGGCACCCGGTCAGCGCTCCCTGCTGGAGGGTGCGCTGCAAAAACAAATCGCCGCAGGTGTAGCCGGTAAGGCAAAACTCAGGGAAAACCGCCAGCTTTACCCCGGGCGCGGCGGTTTGCAGCTGTCGGCGATGATCTGCTGGCGTTATACGCGCAGTCCGCCACCCGCAGGGGGGGAAAAGCTGCGGCTTTCAAAACCGGGTTCTGTATTAAACGACGATCTGTCTAGGCCTGCCATTGCTGACAGGCTCGTGCCGCCTTCGGGACACGCGAGCAGCGCTGTACGTCCCATATAGGCGTTGCTTCCGGTAGGGTTTACAAAGCCGCATGGTCACCCATGCGCTGGTGAGCTCTTACCTCGCCGTTTCATCCTTACCGCATTGCTGCGGCGGTTTGTTTTCTGTTGCACTTTCCCTAAGGTCACCCTCGGCTGCCGTTAGCAGTTACCGTGCTCTGTGAGGCCCGGACTTTCCTCAGAGCGGTCAAAGCCGCCCCGCCGCCGTATGTTCCACTCGTTTTCCGTTCCTCATGATACCATAAAAAAGTAAGATTTGCAAGTGAAACGGATTTTTGTTATAATATCATTTGTATTTTTTGTGGATTTTGCAGGGGAGGGGCAGGCCATGCAGCTGTATTTTGCCGTGCCGGATACGGCCACCACCCCACGATGGGGTGCTGGTGCGCAGCTTTCTGCGCCAGTGTGCCGTCTCTACGGATCTTGCCCGGGCGGTCAAGTTCCGGGGCGGCGGCTTTTTTGCGGACGGTGTGCCTGTGCTGGCAAACCGGCGCATCTTCCCCGGGCAGATGCTCTCCTTTGCCCTGCCGCCGGAAGGGGACGGCGTGACCCCGCAGCCGGAGATCCCAGTCAAGGTGGTCTACGAGGATGCCTTTGCGGTGGTGCTGGAAAAGCCGCCGCAGCTGGCGGTACACCCCACCCTGAACTACCCCGGCGGTACGCTGGCAAATGGCTACGCGGCGTGGGCGGCTGCTCACGGCCACAGCCCGGTGTTCCGCCCGGTGAACCGCATTGATAAGGACACCAGCGGCCTTGTGCTGGCGGCGAAAAACGCCTACGCCGCGCCGCTGCTGGCGGGCGGTGTGGCAAAGCTGTACTATGCCATTGCGAGGGGGAGCTGCCGCTCGGGGAAGGCGTGATCGACGCACCCATCGGCCGCCAGGGCGACAGCATCATCGGGCGCTGCGTCACCCCCGAGGGCAAGCCCAGCCGCACGGAGTATACTATTATAAAGGAAGAAAACGGCCTTAGCCTTGCGGCCTGTGTGCCGGTGACCGGGCGCACCCATCAGATCCGGGTGCACTTTGCGTCCATCGGCCATCCGCTTGCCGGGGATGATCTTTACGGCGGCAGCCGGGAGCGCATTGGCCGGCAGGCGCTGCACTGCGCCCGGCAGAGCTTTGCGGTGCCTGTGTACACCCCGCTGCCGGATGGCATCCGGGTGGAAATGCCCTTGCAGCTGCGCACGGTCACGGTGGAAAGCCCGCTGCCGCCGGATATGGAAGCGCTTTTTTCGTGAAAACTGCGTGAAAAAATAGCCAAATTTTATGTAAGCGCTTGTTTCAAACCGTGCAAAGTATAATATAAAAAGAGAGCGTATTGTGTACAGGCCCTGTTGGCCTTTTGAACAGGGGAACGTACACCATCTAGCTGTTGTGTTCCGGGCCGGAAAAATGCCCTGCAGCAGCGCAGGAAGGAGAAAAATCCCGTTGACTGAAGATAAAATAAAGGAGCAGCAGCCTGCTGCGCAGCCTGTACGGCAGCCCCGCCGCCAGAAGCTGCGCTCGCTGTGGGCGCAGTTCCAATGCCGGGGCGTGCTGCGGCGGCACAGGATTCGCCGCAAGCGTCAGCACCGCTGGGAAAAGCTGTGGCACAAGCTGCTGCACAATCCCATAGCACCTATGGTGGGCGAGACGCTGTACGCCATCGGCTTTTCCGCCGAGTATGCCGTGGTCCGTACAGGACGCCGCTTACAGCATGGGCTGCGGCGTCTGCTGCAAACGGTCAGAGAACTGCTGAAAAATATCGCATCCATGGCCTTTCCCGGGGCGGCGCAGCTGCTGCGGGATCTGTTCGGCCCGGTAGTGCTTGCCCTGCGGGGCACCGGGGCGCTGCTGCGCCACGCACACCGGGTACGCAAGGAAAACGGCTTTGGTGCTGCGCTGCGCGCAAGCGGCCACTTTCTTGCCCATGGCATCGCTGATAACATCCGCCTTGTGCCCCGTATGGCTATGTATGTGCTGCCGGTGGCAGCGCTGGCTGTTATGGTGACCGTGTTCCAGACCACCATCCGCCAGCCCTACGCTTTGCAGGTGCAAGTGGACGACAAGACCGTGGGCTATGTGGCCAACGAAGAGGTGTTTAACTCTGCACTGGAAGCTGTGCAGCAGCGTATCAATTATTCCGGCGCAGAGCAGGCGCACTTTACCGTGGAGCCTACTTATTCCGTGACCGTCGCCCATGACGTGATGGACGAAAATGACGTGGCTGACGCCATCCTCAAGAATTCCAGCGACCAGATCAGCGAGGGCACTGCCCTATATCTGGACGGTGAGCTGACCGCCGTGTGTGCGGACGGCAACAGCCTGCAACGGTACATCAGCAGCCTGCTGGAACCCTACGAGAACCCCTGATGACCCCAACACCACCGTGGGCTTTAACAAGGATGTCACGCTGGAAAACGGCATCTACTTCAACGAGAGCTTCCAGGAGGAAGCCGAGGTGGAGCAGTTGCTCTCCGGCGTGCAGCAGGCGGAAAAATCCTATACGGTGCAGAGCGGCGATACCATCTGGTCTATTGCCCAGAAAAACGGCCTGACCGTGAAGGAACTGTGCGAAATGAACACCGGCTTTACCGCCAACGGGGAAAACGGCCTGACCCAGAACTCCAAGATCCTGCCCGGCGATGCACTGACCGTGGTGCGGGAGGAGGAGACGCTGGAGGTGCGCATCACCAAGGTGGAAAGCTGGGAGGAAGAGATTGCCTACACCACCGAGACCACCAAATCCAACGAGCTGAACTCCGGTACCAAGCGCGTTACCCAGAAGGGCGAGAACGGCATCCGCACCGTGACGGCACAGCGGGTGTACGATACAAACGGCAATCAGCTTTCCCAGCAGATCCTGAGCACCGTGGTGACCAAGGAGCCTGTGACTGAAAAAGTTACGGTGGGCACCAAAAAGGTGTCCTCCGGTGCATCCTATATCACCGGCAGCGGACGGTTCATCTGGCCGGTGCCCGGCTATCGGAACTGCTCCCGCTGGTACGGCGGCAGCCACAAGGGCGTGGATATCTGCGCCGCCGCCGGTACGCCATCTACGCTTCGGCAGGCGGTACGGTGACCAAGGCCGGCTATAACCGCGCCGGTGCGGGCAACGGCTACGGCAACTCCATCATCATCAGCCACGGCAACGGCTACACCACCTTGTACGCCCACTGCCTGTCGCTGGTGGTGCACGCCGGTCAGTCGGTCAAGCAGGGACAGCTCATCGGCTATGTGGGCAGCACCGGACGTTCCAGCGGCAACCACTGCCACTTCGAGATCCGGCGCAACGGCTCTTACATCGCACCGCAGAACGTGTTCAACCGCAGCAAATATCGGTAAATAGCAGCAAGGGCTTTTCCGCAGGGGGAAAGCCCCTCTGCTGTATCATGAATAAAAAGGAGAGATCATCTTATGTCTACCCCTCACATCAGCGCAGAAATGGGCGATTTCGCCAAGACAGTCCTTATGCCGGGTGACCCCCTGCGTGCCAAATTTATTGCCGACACCTTTTTGCAGGATGTCCGGCAGGTGACCGGCGTGCGCGGGATGCTGGGCTTTACCGGCACCTACGAAGGCCGCCCCATCAGCGTGATGGGCAGCGGCATGGGAATGCCCTCCATCGGCATCTACTCCTATGAGCTGTTCAACTTCTACGGCGTGGAAAATATCGTCCGCATCGGTTCTGCTGGCAGCTATACCGAGAAGGCCAAGCTGTTCGACACCGTGCTGGCCACCGGCGCTGTGAGCGAGAGCAACTACGCCCGGGTCCAGAGCGGCTTTACCGGCGACATCACCCTGCCCAGCGCAGCCCTGAACGAAAAGCTGCGTGCCTCCGCTGCCAAGCAGGGCATCCCCCTCATCGAGGGCAACATCCACTCCTCCGATGTGTTCTACCGCCAGCCCTCCGACGCAAAGCCCACCTACTGGGAAAAGCTGCGGGACGAGCGCGGCTGCCTCTGCGTGGAGATGGAAAGCTTTGCCCTGTTTGCCAACGCGCAGGTGCTGGGCAAAAACGCCGCCTGCCTGCTGACCATCTCGGACAGCTTTGTGGCCGCCGGACATCACCACCGCCGAGCAGCGCCAGAAGAGCTTTACCGATATGATGAAGGTCGCTCTGGGCGCAGAGTACTGATCGCATAACTTTCCAGCGCGGCTGCCGCCCCAAGGCACAGCCGCGCTGTTTTTGCCCGTAAAAGGAGGAGACAGCATGACAAAACTGACCATGGAAGAAAAACAGCAGCTGATCCGCATGGCACTGGCCGCACGGGAAAAGGCCTATGCGCCTTACAGTGATTTTATGGTAGGCGCTGCGCTGCGCGCTGCGGACGGACGCATCTTTACCGGCTGCAACGTGGAGAACGCCGCCTTTACCCCCACCAGCTGCGCCGAGCGCACCGCCCTGTTCAAGGCGGTGGCGGAAGGCGTGACCGCGTTTACGGATATTGCGGTGGTGGGCAGCCGCCGGGGCGAGGTGAACCAGCAGATCACCTCGCCCTGCGGGGTGTGCCGTCAGGCACTATTCGAGTTTGGCGGGCCGGAGCTGAACGTCATTATGGCAAAGACCCCGGAGGACTTCATTGAGCGCAGCATGGACGAGCTGCTGCCCTTCGGCTTTGGCCCCTCCAACGTGGCGGGCAACAGCGCCGTGGAAGGAAAGTAACTGTCTTTCTGCGAAAAACAGCGCAAGCAGGGGAAATTTGGTGAATAAGCATTATTTTTTATAAATTATACAAGGGATTTGTAAAGAATTTGTAATCGGAAATTGCTTGCATCTGTCACTTCCACCCGCTATAGGTCTTGAGCCAGTAAATGTGCCAGAGCGCACATTTCATTCTTTGACGCAATTTTTTAAAATAAAAGGAGAGTTTCTTATGAAGATTTCTCGTCGTAACTTTCTGGCTGTGGCCGGTGCTGCTGCCGCTGCCGCTGCTCTGACCGCCTGCGGCGGTTCCTCCGCTTCCTCTACCAGCACTGCTTCTTCCGCAGCTGCCAGCTCTTCCGCCGCTTCCGGCGCAGCAGACGGCGCTGAGAAGATCGCTAAGGTCGCTCTGACCTGCGATACTGGCACGATCGATGATGAGAGCTTCAACCAGGCTTGCTGGGCTGCTGTTTCCAGCTACATGGGCGACAACTGCCAGTACTACATCCCCGATTCTGATGCTTCCGATGAGGACCGCGAGACCATGATCCGTCAGGCTGTCAACGACGGTGCTGACGTTATCGTCTGCGTTGGCTACCTGTACGGCGCCTCTCTGGCATGGGCTGCTGAGCAGTATCCCGACATCAAGTTCATCGCCATCGATGTGACCCAGGGCGATATCGGCACCGACAGCATCCCCGCCAACTGCTACTGCATCACCTTCAAGGAGGAGCAGGCAGGCTATCTGGCAGGCTACGCCGTTGTTAAGGACGGCTACACCAAGCTGGGCTTCTTGGGCGGCATGGCGGTTCCCGCCGTTATCCGCTATGGCTACGGCTTTGTGCAGGGCGCTGACGCTGCTGCACAGGAGCTGGGCACCAACATTGACATCAACTACTTCTACGGCGGCCAGTTCTACGGCGATGCCAACATCACCTCCCGTATGGAGGGCTGGTATGCAAACGGCACTGAGATCGTCTTCGCCTGCGGCGGCGGCATCTACACCTCCGCTGTCGAGGCTGCTCTGAAGAACAACGGCTACGTTGTGGGTGTTGACGTTGACCAGAACTACATCGGTGCTAATGGCGTTGAGAAGGACGGCTACGCTTACAACCCGTTCATCACCTCTGCCATGAAGGGCCTGTCTGAGTCTGTCAGCACCGCTCTGGGCGACATCGAGGCCGGCGAGTGGAGCAACATCGCTGCTACCAACGGTAACTTCGGTCTGGAGGATGGCGACTATGTTGGTCTGCCCACTGCTGATGACAGCTGGAACTTCAAGACCTTCACCAAGGACGAGTACGAGGCCCTGAAGAGCAAGATCGCTTCCGGCGAGCTCGTTGTGGACAACAGCTCCGACGACGCTACCAAGCCCACCGTCAGCGAGTTCACCAAGGTCAACTATATCCAGTAATCGCTATCCCGGAATTACTCCCGTAATAGGGGCGGGGTGCTCATGCAGGGGCACCCCGCCCTTTTTGTATGCCTGTGTAAGAGAAACAGGGAGCAAATCATGCAGATCGCACAAAAGTAACACTTTTGCTTGTGCTTTTTGACAAAAAATCAAAAAGCCGTGTGCAAACCGCAAAAAATCAGGTATAATGGGTTGTAGTATAGAAAAGGTGTCGTTACGGCACGAAAGGAGAGTGAGCAGATTGGCAGAGGATTATGTGATCGAAATGCTTCACATTACCAAGGAGTTCCCCGGTATCAAGGCAAACGACGATATCACCCTGCAGCTGCGCAAGGGCGAGGTACACGCCCTTCTGGGCGAGAACGGTGCGGGCAAAAGTACGCTGATGAGCGTGCTGTTCGGCCTGTATCAGCCGGAAGAGGGCGAGATCCGCAAAAACGGCAAGGAGGTTGCCATCCGCAACCCCAATGATGCAAACGCACTGGGCATCGGCATGGTGCACCAGCACTTCAAGCTGGTGGAGTGCTTCAGCGTGCTCGACAACATCATCCTCGGCGTGGAGCCCAACAAGATGGGCTTTTTGCAGAAAGCCGAGGCACGCAAAAAGGTGATGGCCCTGAGCGAGAAGTACGGTCTGCGGGTAGACCCGGATGCCCTGATCAGCGATATCTCTGTTGGGATGCAGCAGCGGGTTGAGATCCTGAAGATGCTGTATCGCGACAACGAGATCCTCATCTTCGACGAGCCCACCGCCGTTCTGACTCCCCAGGAGATCGACGAGCTGATGGACATCATGCGAAGCCTTACCAAGGAGGGCAAGTCCATCCTGTTTATCTCCCACAAGCTCAACGAGATCATGGCCGTGGCGGACCGGTGCACCGTTCTGCGCAAGGGCAAGTATATGGGCACGGTGGATATCAAGGGCACTACCAAGGAAGAGCTTTCCCGCCGCATGGTGGGCCGTGACGTGCAGCTGCAGGTAGAAAAGCAGCCCGCGCACCCCGGCGAGACTGTGCTGGACGTGGAAAACGTTACCATCCACAACGACCAGCGCAAGAAGGACGTGGTAAAGGACGTGTCCTTCAAGGTGCACGCAGGCGAGATCGTCTGTCTGGCGGGCATCGAGGGCAACGGCCAGACCGAGTTCATCTACGGCCTGACCGGCCTGAGCAAGCTGTCTAGCGGCAAGCTTACGCTGGACGGCAAGGACATCACCCACGAGAGCATCCGCCAGCGCTCCAAGGACGGCATGAGCCACATCCCGGAGGATCGCCATAAGTACGGCCTGGTGCTGGATTACACGCTGGAAAAGAACATCGTGCTGCAGCGCTACTGGCAGCCGCAGTTCCAGAAGGGCGGCTTTATCCGTGCCGATAAGGTGCGCGAGTACTCTGACAGACTGATCAAGCAGTACGATGTGCGCAGCGGTCAGGGCAGTGTGACCACCGTGCGCAGTATGTCCGGCGGCAACCAGCAGAAAGCGATCATCGCCCGCGAGATCGACAAGGACCCCAAGCTGCTGGTGGCGGTGCAGCCCACTCGCGGTCTGGATGTCGGCGCTATTGAATACATTCACCGGCAGATCGTGGCCGAGCGCGATAGGGGCAAGGCCGTGCTGCTGGTCAGCTTGGAACTGGATGAGGTTATGAACCTGTCCAGACCGCATCCTGGTGATGTACGAGGGCGAGATCGTGGGCGAATTTGATCCCAAGACCACCACCGTGCAGGAACTGGGTCTGTATATGGCAGGCGCCCGCAAGCAGGGAAAGGAGGAGCAGTAACACATGAATAAGAAAAAACTTTCCCGCAGCGGCAGCCTGCAAAGCTCTGTTACCAGCGTGCTGGCTGCACTGCTGTGCATCCTGATTGGTTTGCTGGTGGGCTTTCTGGTGCTGCTAGCCATCAACCCGGCGCACGCATGGGGCGACGGCTTTGTCCGCATCATCAAGGGCGGCTTCCACGATGCCCCCTATGGCGTGGGCAAGGAGCTTGCCAATGCCGCACCCCTGATCATGACCGGCCTTTCGGTTGCCTTTGCGTTCAAAACCGGCCTGTTCAACATTGGTGCGGCAGGGCAGTATACGCTGGGCGCTTACGGTGCGCTGTACTGCGCCATCATGCTCAAGCTGCCCTGGTTCGTCTGCCTGCTGGTAGCAGCAGTGCTGGGCGGCATGTGGGGCGCGATCCCCGGCATTTTCAAGGCTTACTTAAACGTCAACGAGGTCATCACGGCCATCATGTTCAACTGGATCGGCCTGTATCTGGTCAATGAGCTTATCTACCAGAACGGCACCGGCCCCATGTACGACGTGCGCAACACCCGTACTTTGAACCTGAGCAAAAACGCCGATTTTGCCCAGTCCCTGATCCCGGACTTCGGCCTGAACAAGCTGTTCCAGACCAATAGCACCACCATTGCCATCTTCTTGGCGGCAGCGGTGGCCGTGCTGATCTGGGTGGTGCTGAACAAGACCACCTTTGGCTACGAGCTGAAAGCCGTTGGCCTGAACAAGAACGCCGCCCGCTATGCCGGTATCAACGAGAAGAAAAACGTCATTCTCTCCATGGCCATTGCCGGTGCGCTGGCAGGCTTCGGCGCAGGTTTGTTCTATCTGTCCAACGTGTCCCAGTGGAACCCGCTGAACTCCACCAGCCTGCCTGCTATGGGCTTTAACGGTATCGCAACCGCACTGCTGGCAAGCTCGAACCCCATTGGCACCATCTTCTCTTCGCTGTTCATCTCCCATATCTCGGTCGGCGGCTCCTTCCTTTCCACCAAATATCTACCCCACCGAGATCTCGGACCTCATCAGCGGCATCATCATCTACCTGTGCGCATTCTCCATGCTGTTCCGCGGCAAGATCCACGCCCTGCTGTTCAAGAATGCGGATAAGACCAACGTGAACGCAGAGCCTGCCCCTGCAGAGAACAAAAAGGAGGGCAAGTAATATGCTGCTGCTTATCAAATACACCCTGCTGTATGGCATTGTTCTGATGCTGGTCGCCCTGGGCATGTTCAGCGAACATTCCGGCGTAATCAACATCGCGCTGGAAGGCATCATGGTCATCGGCGGTGTGGCCGGTGTGCTTACCCTGACCATGCTGCCTGCAAGCCTTTCGCCCTTCCTTGTGGTGCTGATCTCCATTCTGGTGGCAGCGCTGGCGGGCGTGATCTACAGCCTGCTGCTGGCTTTTGCCTCCATCAACCTGAAGGCAGATCAGACCATCGGCGGCACGGCCCTGAACCTGCTGGCCACGGCCATTGCCGTGGTCATCTCCAAGTACTTCAGCGAGAGCGGCAGCGCCAAGCTGAACTACTCCAACAAGCCGTTCCTGTTCAGCATCGGCGGGCTGGAGCTCAGCGTATTTGTGCCGTTGGGCTTGCTGGTTGTCAGCTATATTGTGATGTATAAGACCCGCTTCGGCCTGCGCCTGCGTGCCTGCGGCGAGCATCCCCAGGCTGCGGACTCCGTCGGCATCAACGTCTACAAGATGCGCTATGCCGGTGTCATCCTTTCCGGTGCACTGGGCGCGATCGGCGGCCTGGCCTATATCGTGCCCCCGGTGCAGACCTGGAACTTTGAGGTCGGCGTGGCCGGTGCAGGCTTCCTGGCCATGGCAGTTATGATCTTCGGCCAGTGGAAGCCTTCAACATCTTTGGCGCTGCCATGTTCTTTGCCGTGTTCAAGAGTCTGGCAAACATTGCAGACTCCGATGGCGGTGTATCTGCTATGCGTATTTATGATCTGATCGCAAAAAAGCGGGATGGCGGCACCCACACCCGGGAGGAACTGGAGGCCATCGTCAATGGCTTTGTCAGCGGGGAAGTGGCTGACTACCAGATGGCCGCATGGATGATGGCGGTGTATCTGCGCGGCATGACCAACGCGGAGACCGCTGAGCTGACCGATGTGATGGCGCACAGCGGTGTGATGGTAGACCTTTCGCCCATTCCGGGCATCAAGGTGGACAAGCACTCCACCGGCGGTGTGGGCGACAAGACCACCCTGGTCATTGCGCCCATCGTGGCGGCCTGCGGCGTGAAGATCGCCAAGATGAGCGGCCGCGGCCTCGGCCACACCGGCGGCACCATCGACAAAATGGAAAGCGTGCCCGGCACAAAGACCGCCCTCTCGCAGGAGGAGTTTTTTGCACAGGTGAACCAGATCGGTCTGTCGGTCATCGGCCAGAGCGAGGGTATCGCTGTGGCGGATAAAAAGATGTACGCTCTGCGGGACGTTACCGCTACCGTCAGCTGCATCCCGCTGATCGCGTCCAGCATCATGTCCAAAAAGCTGGCCTCCGGTTCGGACGCCATCCTGCTGGATGTCACCACCGGCACCGGTGCTTTTATGAAAACTGTTGACCAGAGCATTGAGCTGGCACAGCTGATGGTCTCCATTGGCACCCACCATGGCCGCCGGGTAGCTGCCATGATCACCGATATGGACACCCCGCTGGGGCATAACATCGGCAACAGTCTGGAAGTGATGGAGAGCATGGACGTGCTCAAAGGCCACGGCCCGGCAGACCTGACCGAGGTGTGCCTGCAATTGGCGGCCAACATGCTGGTACTGGCAGGCAAGGGCGATGCCGCCCACTGCCGCGCTATGGCCGAGGCTGTCATTGCGGACGGCTCTGCCTTTGCAAAGTGCAAGGAAATGTTTGCGGCACAGGGCGGCGACATCCGGGTGCTGGACGATTACAGTCTGTTTGCACAGCCCGCCGCCAGCTATGAGCTGCTGGCTGAGCAGGACGGCTACATTGTGGCCAACGATGCCGAAAAGATCGGCTCTGCCAGCGTGCTGCTGGGCGCGGGCCGCCAGAAAAAGGGCGATCCGCTGGACTTTGCCGCCGGCATCACCCTGCACAAAAAGCGCGGTGACTACGTCCATAAGGGCGAGAGCCTTGCTACCTTCTACGGCGCAGCCGATAAGTTTGAAGCTGCCGCCGCCGAGTACCGCAGCGGCCTTGGGTACGGCGCTGAGAAGCCGGAGGAAGCCCCGCTGGTGTACGCACTTGTCACCAAAGACGGCGTAGAGCGGTACTGAGACCGGACAGCAAGGGAGAACCCTGTTTTCCGGCGAAAATGCAAGGTCGGGCAGCCCGCAGGCTGACCGACCTTGCTCTTATAACAATTTTTTTTCCGCTGAGGATGCCCAGAGCGTACGCGGTGGGCATTCTAAATCGTTTCGTCCCAAGGGGACTGCTGCACAAAGCTGTGCGGCAGTCCCTTTTTGCGCTTTCACGCTGAGAACAGGCCATCTTGCACAAAAGAACTGTCGCTTTTTAAGCAATTCGCTGTATTTGCGGGACAAACGGTAGAACTTTGCATCGGGATATGGTATACTACACTGTACTTGTATGCCCCGGGAAAAGGGGCTGCCAAAGGAGAAAGGACTTGTTATGAAGATCATTCTGGTGGGCGGCGGCAAGGTCGGCACGGCTCTGACGCGCCAGCTCAGCGAGGAAGGCCACAACGTGACTGTGGTGGACACCAACAAAGCGCGCGTGGAGCACCTGACCGAAAGCTACGACGTGCTGGGCATTGTAGGCAATGGCTCGTCCATCACCACCCTGTCTGAGGCGGGCATTGAGGATGCGGACGTGTTCATTGCGGTCACCGGCTCGGACGAACTGAACCTGCTTTGCTGCATGTTTGCCAAAAAGGCGGGCCACTGCCACGCCATTGCCCGCGTGCGCAACCCGTCCTACAGCCACGAGCTGGACTTTATCAAAAAGCAGATCGGTATTTCGGCCATTATCAACCCGGAAATGGCAGCGGCAAAGGAGATCTCTCATCTGCTGCGCTTCCCCGGTGCCAGCAAGATCGATACCTTTGCGGGCGGCCGTGTGCGGCTGATCAAGTTTGCGCTGCCCGATGCACTGGACGGCGTGGCCATCCGCGAGATCCCCACCCGGCTCAAGAGCGACATTCTGGTCTGCGCCGTGGAGCGGGAGGGAGGGGTCATCATCCCCAACGGTAACTTTGTGCTCCAGAACGGCGATCAGGTCACGTTCCTTGCCACGCAGGAAAAGGCCCACGAGTTCTTCCAGCAGCTCCATCTGCCGGTGCGCCCGGTGCGCAACGCCCTCATCGTGGGCGGCGGCGCCATTGCGTACTACCTGAGTCAGGAACTGCTGGAAAACCATGTGCGGGTGCGTATTGTGGAGCGGGACGCAGCCCGCTGCGTAGAACTGGCCGAGCAGCTGCCCGGCGCACAGATCCTGAACGAGGACGGCTCCAACCGCGAGTTTCTGCTTTCCGAGGGTCTGGAATCCACCGAAGCCTTTGTGGCGCTGACCAACATCGACGAGGAGAACGTGCTGCTGACCCTGTTTGCCAAAAAGCACTCCAACGGCAAGCTGGTCACCAAGGTCAACCGTCTGGAATTTGACGATATTCTGGCCGGGCTGGATCTGGGCAGCGTGGTCTACCCCAAGTACATGACCTGCGATTACATCGTGCAGTATGTCCGTGCCCTGCAGAACGAGGCAGGCAACAACATCAAGACCCTGTACCGCATTCTGGATGACCGCGTGGAAGCACTGGAATTTACCGTGCACGAGGAGAGCGCCGCCACGGGCGTGCCCCTGAGCCAGCTCCACCTGAAAAACCTGCTGCTGTGCTGTATTACCCGCGGCAGCAAGATTTTGATCCCCCGCGGCGGCGACCAAATCCAAGTGGGCGACAACGTCATCGTGGTCACGCTGGAGCATGGTCTGCACGATCTGCGCGATATCGTGGAGCACTGACGGAGGCGGACTATGAATTATGCAATCGTTTTCCGTCTGCTGGGCTATGTGCTGATGATCGAGGGCGCATTGCTGCTGCTGCCCGCCGCCGCCAGCTTAGTGTATGGCGAGTGGATGGTGCTGGGCGTGTTTCTGCTCACAGCGGCCGTCAGCGCCGGCATCGGCTACGCCCTGCACACCATCAAGTCCCGCAGTAAGGTGTTCTATATGCGCGAAGGCTTTGCGGCTACCTCGCTGTGCTGGGTGTTCATCTCGGTGATGGGCGCGGTGCCCTTTGTGCTCACCGGCTGCATCCCGAACCCCGTGGATGCCCTGTTTGAGACGGTCTCCGGCTTTACCACCACCGGTGCCAGCATCCTGCCCGCTGTGGAGGGGCTGCCCAAGGGCGTCCTGTTCTGGCGCAGCTTCACCCACTGGATCGGCGGCATGGGCGTTCTGGTGTTCCTGCTCTCGCTGCTGCCCCTGACTGGCGGCTCTCACGTCAACCTGATGAAAGCCGAAAGCCCCGGCCCCCAGGTGGATAAGCTTGTGCCCAAGGTACAGTCTACCGCTAAGATCCTGTACGGCATCTACTTTGCCCTCACCGTGCTGGAGCTGGTGTTCCTGCTTGTTGGCAGAATGCCCCTGTTCGAAGCCATGCTCACTGCCTTTGGTACGGCGGGTACCGGCGGCTTCGGCTTCCGCAACGACAGCTTTGCCAGCTTTTCGCCCTACATCCAGTGGGTCGTGACCATTTTCATGATCCTGTTCGGCGTCAACTTCAACGCCTACTTCCTGCTGCTCATGCGCAAGTTCCGCCGCGCTGCTGCCAGCGAGGAGGTGCGGGGCTACTTTGTGGTCATCGCAGTGGCAGTGGGCATCATCACTGCTAATATTTATAGTATGTACAACAGCTTTGGCGAGGCGCTGCGGCAGGCCGCTTTTCAGGTGGGCTCCATCATCACCACCACTGGCTTTTCCAGCTGTGATTTTGACCTGTGGCCCACCCTCTCCAAAGAGATTCTGGTCATGCTCATGTTCATTGGCGCCTGCGCGGGCAGCACCGGCGGCGGCATCAAGGTGAGCCGTTTCCTCATTCTGGGTAAGACCCTGGCCAAGGAGCTCAAGACCGCCCTGCACCCGCAGGTGGTAGCGCCCGCCCGCATGGACGGCAAGCTGTTGAACCACGAGACCATCCGCACCACCAATGTGTTCATTGCGGCCTATATCTTTATCTTTGCGGCCTCCTTCTTCCTCATCAGCCTGAACGGCTTTGATATGGTGACAAACTCGTCATGATCTGTGCAGCTCGTCAAAGGCGATGGGGTCCATCTCCACGCAGAGGTCGATGCGGTCCAGCAGCGGGCCGGACACCCGGCTGCGGTACTGCCGCACCGCGCTGGGCGAGCAGGTGCGGCGCGGGTGGGGCCGTAGTAGCCGGGGCGCATTTGCAGGGGCCGGGCCATAGGCCGCATTTGCAGGGGTTCATGGCGGCTACCAGCTGAAAGCGGCTGGGATAGGTGGCGCTTCCTGCGGCCCGGCTCACGGTGATCTGACCGTCCTCCAGCGGCTGGCGCAGCACTTCGAGGCTCTCGCGGGAGAACTCCGGCAGCTCGTCCAAAAACAGCACGCCGCAGTTGGCCAGACTGCACTCGCCCGGGCGGAACTGCGCTCCGCCGCCGGCAAGGGCGGCAGCGCTGGCCGAGTGGTGCGGGCTGCGGAAGGGGCGGGCAGAGATCAGCCCGCGTCCCTGCGGCAGCTGCCCGGCAATGGAGTAGATCTTAGTCGTCTCCACCGCCTCCTCCCGGGTCAGCGGCGGCAGGATGCCCGGCAGGCGCTTGGCCAGCATGGATTTGCCGGTGCCGGGCGCACCCGTTAAAAGTACATTGTGCCCGCCTGCGGCCGCAATGACCATGGCGCGCCGCGCCAGCGACTGCCCCATCACGTCCGCGAAATCCGGCACCTGCTGCCATGCGTCCTCCGGGTCAAATGGGATGGCGGCGGCAGGGGAGAGGGGGCGGATGCCCTTCAGTGCCTCCACCACCTCCCGGGCGGTGTGGGCGGGATAGACGGTCATGGTGTCGGCACAGGCCTCGGCTGCCTCGGCGGCGTTCTCTGTCGGGACGTACAGCGCCCGGATGCCGTGCTCGGCAGCGGCAAGCGCCATGGGCAGCACGCCGGACACCGGGCGCAGACTGCCGTCCAGTGCAAGCTCGCCCAGAAAGGCAGCATCGGCAGGTACTTCTTCTAACTGTCCGCTGGCGGTCAGCAGCGCCAGAAGCAGCGGCAGGTCGTACACCGGGCCGGTCTTGCGCACATCGGCGGGGGCAAGGTTGATGGTGATGCGCCGGTCCGGGAAGCGGAAGCCAAGGTTTTTGATGGCGGCGCGCACCCGGTCGGCGCTTTCCCGCACGGCAGAGTCCGGCAGGCCGACGATGGAAAATGCGGGCAGCCCGCCGGAAACATCGGCTTCCACCGCAACGGCAAAGCCGCGCAGCCCGTTCAGGCCAAAGCTGTTGGTCACAGAATACATGGTGTCCCTCCCTGCATGACGCATGGTTTGTCAAAAATGCCAAAAGTGGAAAATAATGGATATATTTGCCATACTTCGACAGTTTTTTCTGTTTAAAATCATTATAGTAAAGCACAGGAAAGTTGTCAATGCAGCAGAAAGGAGAACGAGAGAACATGACAAATGGGGAATGTTGCCGCTATATCCGTACCTATTCAGAACTGGAGGGCTTGCAACACGCCTGTACGCTGGTGTACTGCGCCGCATCCACCCCGCAGGGGGTGCTGGCACAGCTGCGCCGGGAGCAGGGCGGCAAGGTGCGCAGCAGCACGGTGCTTGCCCCGGCGGACAGCTTTGGCCGGGTGATGCGGCTGCTGCGCTACCTGTGTGAAAACGGCGTGGGGCCGGAGCAGTGGCTGGAGGTGCTGGAGGATGTACACCAGCCCTACCAGCTGCTGGATACTTCGAAAAACGCAATAAATATAGCAGAAGAACCGGTTTTTTGTGGCATTTGTCGGTTTTAAGGGCACAAACTTCGGCCATTTTACGCAATTGACATAAGCGGAGCAAGAGTTTATAGTATAAGTAGGTTTATACAAACCATTTCGATCCGGGGAAAAAGATTTTAAACAAAGGTAAGGTGTACAAGATGTATCTGGATGAATATAAGCGCTGGCTGGCAGCGGATCTGGAGGATGCAGACCTGAAGCCGGAGCTGGCAAAGATCGAGGGAAATGACGATGAGATCAAGGACCGCTTTGCTGTGGCGCTGAAGTTTGGCACCGCAGGTCTGCGCGGCGTGCTGGGTGCCGGCACCAACCGCATGAACATCTACGTTGTGCGTCAGGCGACGCAGGGTCTGGCCAACTGGGTCAAGACTCAGGGCGGCAGCCAGACCGTCGCCATCAGCTACGACAGCCGCCTCAAGAGCGATGTCTTTGCCAAGACCGCCGCAGGCGTTCTGGCAGCCAACGGCATCAAAGTGCGCATCTATGATGCCCTGATGCCTGTGCCCGCTCTGAGCTTTGCTACCCGTTACTATAACTGCAACGCCGGTATCATGGTCACCGCCTCCCACAACCCTGCCAAGTACAACGGCTACAAGGCCTACGGCCCGGACGGCTGCCAGATGACCGATGACGCTGCCGCCATCGTCTACGATGAGATCCAGAAGACCGATGTGCTCACCGGTGCCAAGTACATCTCCTTTGCCGAGGGCGTGGAGAACGGCCTGATCCGCTTTGTGGGCGATGACTGCAAGAAGGCCCTGTACGATGCCATCGAGGCCCGTCAGGTGCGCCCGGGCCTGTGCAAGACTGCCGGCCTGAAGTTGGTGTACAGCCCGCTGAATGGTTCCGGCCTGGTGCCGGTCACCCATGTGCTGAACGATATGGGCATCACCGATATCACCATCGTGCCCGAGCAGGAGTACCCCAACGGCTACTTCACCACCTGCTCCTACCCCAACCCCGAGATCTTCGAGGCCCTGAAGCTGGGCCTGGAGCTGGCAACCAAGACCGGTGCCGACCTGATGCTGGCCACCGACCCGGATGCCGACCGCGTGGGCATTGCCATGAAGTGCCCGGATGGAAGCTATGAGCTGGTATCCGGTAACGAGGTCGGCGTTCTGCTTCTGGACTACATCTGCGCAGGCCGCATCGAGAAAGGCACCATGCCCAAGAACCCCGTGGCAGTCAAGTCCATCGTGTCCACTCCGCTGGCAGACGCTGTGGCAAAGCATTACGGCGTGGAGATGCGCAATGTGCTGACCGGCTTCAAGTGGATCGGCGACCAGATCGCCAAGCTGGAGGCTGCCGGCGAGGTGGAGCGCTTCATCTTCGGCTTTGAGGAGAGCTACGGCTACCTGGCGGGCACCTATGTACGCGATAAGGATGCCGTCGTAGGCTCCATGCTCATCTGCGAAATGGCCGCTTACTACCGCAGCATCGGTTCGTCCATCAAGCAGCGCCTGGAGGAGATCTACAAGGAGTATGGCCGCTACCTGAACAAGGTGGACAGCTTCGAGTTCCCCGGTCTGACCGGCATGGAGAAGATGGCTTCCATCATGCAGAAGCTGCGCGACCAGCCCCCTGTGGAGCTGGCTGGCCACAAGGTGGTCAAGGTGACCGACTACAAGAAGCCGGAGGAGACCGGCCTGCCCGCTGCCAACGTGCTGATCTACACGCTGGAAAACGGCGCTACCGTGGTGGTGCGTCCCTCCGGCACCGAGCCGAAGATCAAGACCTACTTCACCACGCTGGGCAAGGATCTGGCCGAGGCGCAGGCACAGAAGGACGCTCTGGCTGCTGCCATTGAGCCCATCCTGAAGTAAAAACATTTCAAAGCATCTGCGGGGCTGCTGCACGTTTTGTGCAGCAGCCCTTTTTTGCGTTCAGCAGATAGTTGACCGGAGCAAAAGCCTTATGGAGGTGTACCGTCACCGCGAAAAGCCGTCCCCTTGGGGAAGGTGGCTGCGAACGCAGTGAGCAGACGGAAGGGGTCAGCGCCTGAGGGGGCGAAAGCGCACACTCTGGGTGACTGTCCTTTCAGGACAGACCGCAGGGCTTTATGCAGCAAGGATGCACTTTTGCTGTGTAAAATCGGTTGAAGTTTGCGCTGTGATACGCTATAATAAAACATGGTTTATTATAAGCAGCTGTGGGCGTGCAGCGCGGCACAGCGGCAGGGTAGGTGGAAGAGATGGAAAAAACTGTATCGGCAGTATTGGTGGCGGCGGGCAGCTCGACCCGCATGGGTTTTGATAAGCTCAGCTTTGATCTGGGAGGCGAAACGGTGCTGCACCGCAGCATCCGCGCCTTTGCCCAGTGCCCGCAGATCACCGAGCTTGTGCTGGTGGCGGGCAAAAACCGGGAGTTTGTGGCGCAGCAGGCGGCGGACTGCCCAAAGCCTGTGCAGATCGTAGCGGGCGGGGCTACCCGCGCCGAGAGCGCAAAAAACGGCGTGCTGGCAGCGCACGGAGAGCTGGTGGCAGTGCACGATGCCGCCCGCCCCTTTGTGAGTGCGTCGGTCATTACGGCGGCGCTGGAAGCTGCCGCCCGGTGCGGCGCAGCAGCCCCGGCGGTGCCGGTGAAGGATACCATCAAGGCCGCTGCCCGGGGCGATGGCAAAACCGTGCCCCCGGACTGCGCGGTATGCGCCACCCCGGACCGCAGTACCCTGTATGCGGTGCAGACCCCCCAGTGCTTTGACCGTGCAGCGTACCTTGCGGCGCTGGAAGAACTGGACGAGACTCGCGCCCGCCTTGTTACCGATGATTGCAGCCTGTTTGAGCTGGCCGGACGCCCGGTGCAGCTGACGCAGGGCGACTATGCAAACCTGAAGATCACCACCCGGGAGGATCTGCCCTGCCCGGCACAGAGGAAGGAAACGGAAATGCGTATTGGACACGGCTATGATGTACATCGTTTGGTAGAGCAGCGCAAGCTGATCCTTGGCGGGGTGGAGATCCCCTTTGAAAAAGGCCTGCTGGGGCATTCGGATGCAGACGTGCTGACCCATGCGGTGATGGATGCTGTGCTGGGCGCGGCGGCGCTGGGGGATATCGGCCAGCATTTCCCGGACAATGACCCGGAGTACGCCGGTGCCGACAGCCTGAAGCTGGCCTGCCGCGTGGCGCAGATTCTCAAGGAGCATGGCTGGCGCATTGAGAACATCGATGCCACCCTGCTGTGCCAGCGCCCCAAGCTTGCACCCCATATCCCGGCCATGCGTGCCAATCTGGCGGCGGCTTTCGGCCTGCCAGTAGAGGCGGTAAGCGTAAAGGCCACCACGGAGGAGCATCTGGGCTTTACCGGCGAGGGGCTGGGCATTGCTGCCCACGCTGTCGCCCTGATCGAAGCTGTGTAAGGGGGCACACACGCATGACACTGAATGCGATCATCGCAAATTTTCAGACCTTCAAAATCGTTGATCTGCTGGATATCATCATCATCGCGTTCCTGATCTACCAGCTGCTGGGCATCATCAACCGCACCCGCGCCGGGCAGCTGGCCAAGGGTGCGCTGCTGGTCATGGTCGTGTATCTGGTAGCCAACACCCTGAATATGCGCACCGTTACATGGCTGCTCAACTCGCTGCTGCAAGTTGGTCTGCTCACCCTTGTGGTGCTGTTCCAGCCTGAGATCCGCCGCGCACTGGAGCGCATGGGTCAGACCGACCAATGGGCTTCCAAGCTGTTCAACGTAAAGGGACGCTACAACGACCCCAGTCTCAAGGGCGCATGGCGCAGCGCCATCATTGCCATCTGCGATGCAGCCGAGCGCTTCTCTGAGACTAAGACCGGCGCCCTTATCGTGCTGGAGCGCCACACCAACCTTTCCGAGATCGTGCGCACCGGCACCCCGGTGAATAGCGCGGTCAATCTGGAAGTGCTGGGCACCATCTTCTACGAGGGCACCCCCCTGCATGACGGTGCGGCCATCATTGAAAATGGCCGCATCAAGGCCGCGGGCTGCGTGCTGCCCCTTTCCAACAACCTGGACCTCGGCAAGGACATGGGTACCCGCCACCGCGCCTGCCCTGGCATTGCCGAAAACTCCGACGCCATTGCCATCGTGGTCAGCGAGGAGACCGGCATCATCTCCATGGCCAAAAATGGTGTGCTGATCCGTCATTTTGACCGCCAGAGCCTGTATACCCGCCTCATCGACGAGATGATCCCCAAGGAGTCCACGGTGGAAAAGAACACCGCCGACAGCTGGGTGGAGCAGGCGAAAAAGCTGTGGAACTGGATCAGCCAGAAGGGGGAGGACGAGCAGCAATGAGCAACCAGCCGAACAAGACGAATGGCGCAAAGCCTGCCGTCCGCAAAAAGAAAAATCTTCTGGACGACCGCCGCATCCGGCTGGCACTTTCGGTGCTGGGGGCCATCGTTGCATGGATGGTGGTCACGATTATCGTGCAGCCCGGCACCACCAACACCATCTATAATGTGCCGGTGGATTACACCTATGATTCCGCTGCCTATACCTCCCGGGGCCTGAGCATCGTCAGCGCCGAGGACAAGACCGTGAACCTGAAGCTTTCCGGCGATGGCTACACCATCGGCGGGCTCAGCGCTTCGGATTTTGTGGTCTACCCGGATTGGTCCAGCGTGCGCGACAGCGGCGAAAAGACCCTGCGGCTGCTGGTGCGTGGTGCAAACGGCCTGCTCAACGGCGTGACCGTGACCATGGAGGGCAGCGACAACACGGTGGATGTGGTGTTTGACGTGGTGGAGGAAAAGACCCTGCCCGTTACTGCTACCACCAACTATCTGCGCATTGCGGATGGCTATATCCTTTACAGCACCGAGGTTTCCAAGGAGACCGTCACCCTGTCCGGCCCTAGCAGCGAGCTGAGCAAGGTGGCTACCTGCACCGCCGAGGCATCCTATAACAGCGAGCTGACCGAGTCGGTCACGCTGAACACCCCTCTGCGCTTCTACACCAGCGGCGGCAAAGAGGTCAAGTTCCAGTACACCACGATGGAAGAAAGCAATGTGGACGTGACGCTGCAAGTGTACAAGACGGCGACCCTGCCGGTGAAGGTGAATTTTATCAACGCGCCGCGCGGGTTCGATAATTCGGTGCTGAGTTATGCCCTCAGCTGCAAGCAGCTCAAGGTGGCAGGCCCGGCAGAAAAGATCGATGCACTGTCCACCTTGTCCATCGGCACCATCGACCTTTCCACTTTCAGCCTGAACAAGGTATACGAGATGCCCATCGAGCTGCCGACAGATATCTATCTGCTGGACAATATCTCCACTATCACGGTCAGCTTTGACTGCTCCGGGCTGGAGACCAAGACCATGAACCTGCCCACCAGCTGCGTGCAGGTGGTCAACCTGCCCTCCACCTATCAGCTGACGGTGGAGACCGAGCGGCTGATGAACGTGATCCTCTGCGGCCCCAAGGGTGCTATGGAGACTTTGACCCCTGAGCAGGTGGTCATTGAGATCGACGCCGAGGACTTTGCCGTGGCTACCGGCCAACAGAACATTGCCTGCCGGCTGTATGTGCCCTCCAACGGCAAGATCTTTGCACTGGGCAGCTATGTGCTGCAGTGCCGCATTGAAAGCAACTAAATTTAAAGGATAACACAACAAATGATTCTGGTTCGCAACATCCGCCTGCCCCTCTCTGCAGCAGAGCCGCAGGCATTTGAAAAGGCGCTGCACACCCTGCGGGTGCCCCGTAGCAAGGTAGAGCACACCGGCGTGGCAAAGCTTTCGGTGGATGCCCGCCACGGCCAGCCCAAGCTGGTGTATACCGTGGCGGTCACCCTCAAGCAGCCCGGGGAGGAAGCCGCCCTTGCAGCGCGCTGCCCGGACGCTGTCCTGCACCGCCGGGCAGACTTTACCCTGCACGCGGGCACCCAGCCGCTTGCGCACCGCCCTGTGGTGTGCGGACTGGGCCCGGCGGGGCTGTTTGCGGCCCTGCTGCTGGCACGGCAGGGGTACCGCCCCATCGTGCTGGAGCGCGGCCCTGCGCTGGATGCCCGTGTGCAGGCGGTGGAGCACTTTTCCGCCACCGGTCAGCTGGACCCCAACGCCAACATCCAGTTTGGCGAGGGCGGCGCGGGCACGTTTTCGGACGGCAAGCTGACCACCCGCATCGGGGATGAGCTCTGCGGCTTTGTCACCGAGGTGTTTTTGCAGCACGGTGCTCCGGCGGAGATCGCCTGGAAGCAGAAGCCCCATGTGGGTACCGACCTGCTGCGGGGCGTCATCACCTCCATCCGCAAAGAGATCGAGTCTCTGGGCGGCGAGGTGCACTTCAACACGGCCCTCACCGGGCTGGAGCGAAAAAACGGACGACTTGTGGGCATCACTACTACAAACGGCAGCTTTGCCTGCGAGACGCTGGTGTTTGCGGTGGGCCACTCGGCACGGGACACCTTCAGTATGCTGATGGACAGCGGCCTTGTGCTGGAGTGCAAGCCTTTCAGCGTGGGTTTCCGCGCCGAGCACCTGCAAACCGAGATCGAAAAAAGCCTGTACCACGAAGCCGCCGGGCATCCGGCGCTGCCCCGGGGCGAGTACCAGCTTTCCCAGCACGTCGGCGACCGGTGCGTATACACCTTCTGTATGTGCCCCGGCGGTCAGGTAGTGGCTTCCGCCAGTGAGGAAGAGCGCGTTGTGACCAACGGCATGAGCTACCATGCCCGCAGCGGCAAAAACGCCAATGCAGCGGTGGTAGTCAGCGTAGGCGGGGCGGACTTTGCCAACGACCCCCGCCGCGCCATTGCCTTCCAACGGGAGCTGGAAGCAAAGGCCTACGCCGCCGGTCGTGCCGCCGGGGCTTACGCTGCCCCGGCGGAGAATGTGCAAAGCTTTCTGGAAGGGCGCGGGCAGCTGCACATTGGCAGCGTGCAGCCCACCTACGACCGCGGCGTGACTGCCGCAGACCTGGGCGCACTGCTGCCCGGGGAATTGGCGGACACCCTGCGGGCGGGTCTGCGCGCCTACGAGCGCAAGATCGCGGGCTACACTGCGCCCGAGGCCATCCTCACCGGCCTCGAGACCCGCACCAGCAGCCCGGTGCGGCTGAAACGGGAAGAGAATTTTGAGTGCGCCCAGCTGGCAGGTTTGTACCCCTGCGGCGAGGGCGCCGGATATGCGGGCGGCATCATGAGCGCCGCCGTGGATGGCCTGCGGGTGGCCCGCGCCATCATCAGCCGGTATGCACCGGCAGAAGGGTGAGAAGAATTTGATGAACGATCGTGAAAACGATAACCGAAATAACGAAGGCCGTCAGGTGCAGCAGGAGCTGGAAGACCAGCTGCGCGCCTTTGGCGACACCATGACCGATGCCTTTGCCCACGGCTTTGAGGGCAGGGGCATGGACATCGGTGACCGGGCGTGGGATGTGGGCAAGGCCGCCGTCCATGCAGCCAACTACGGCATCGGAGAGGCCGCAAAGGCTTTCCGGCAGGGGCGCAGAGGTTATCCCTACGGGGATGCAAAGCAGTCTTTCCGCGAAGGTGCTGCCGACCCCACCGGTATGCCCGACTGGTTCCGGCAGATCTTTGCAAAGCCGGAGCCGACCGCGGTGGAAAGTATCCGTATCAGCGCAAAAAAGCGATATAGCGCAGGCTGCACCCTGCTGGCTGTGGGCATCACCTTTGCGGTGATCTTCGGGCTGGGGACGCTGGGCTGTCTCATCGGGCTGGGCACTATTTCGCCGGCTGCTTTGGGTGACGTTGTGGTGTCGGCTACTGAGGGCGGCGGCATCCTGATGACGGGCACGGACTACGTTATGAACACCGCCTACAACGTGCTGGGCATCGTCAGCAGCGTGCTGGGCCTTGCCACGGCGGGCTTTGGCTGGATGACGGCCTGTGGTGCAGCCCGGATGAAGGCGGGCAGACAGATGGGCCAGTTTGCCGACTACGCCGACAGCGTGGACTACCATAAGGGCCTGCCTGTTTCGATGCTGGCCGACCTGACCCACCAGACCAAGAAAAAAGCGCTGAAAAGGCTGCGCAGCTACATCCATAAGGGCTGGCTGAACGCATGGCTGGACGATGAGACGGAAACGCTCTACCTGACGGCAGAGGACTACCGCGCCGCCAAGGAGGCAGCTGCCGCTGCCGCCGTGCCGCCGCAGCCGCAGCCGGAAAAGGCGGAAACCGGCGATGCTCCGCTCAATCTCGATACCGCCCGCCGCTTTGCCGCCGTGCTGGAAAAGGAGCAGCAGCTCATGCAGGACGCACAGGCGCGGGAAGAGCTGGTGGCGATGCACAAGACCACTACCGCCATCTGCGACTGGCTGGAAGCACACCCGGAAAGCCAGCCCAAGACCCGCCGCTTTGCGGAATATTATATCCCCACCACCCTCAAGCTGCTGCACACCTATAACGATGTGCAGGGGCAGCAGGGCGAAAACGCCGAGACCATCCGCCGGGATATCGCGGGCATCCTGCATACCTTGAATCAGGCGTATGAGAACCTGTACAATAATCTGCTTTCGGACGTAGCCATGGATATTTCTTCCGAGATCGCCGCTTTGCAGGGAATGCTGGCCAACGACGGCCTGACCGGGAGGGAATTTGAATGACCTACCGTGCTTGGGAACAAAAACCGCTGGACCGCACCGCTGTGCGGGAGCTGACCGCCGCCATTGCCGAGCAGGCAGCGGCGCAGCTGGAAGAGCAGGCCATGGACGAAGCGCCGTGGTCAGACGAAAAATATAAGGCCGTGCTGGCTGCACAGCAAAAGGAAAACGCCCTGCTGGCGGGCATCCTTGCTGCCCGGGGCATCACCGACCCCGCCGAAGCGCTGACCTTGCTGGCAGGGGAGGAAGAGCTTTCCGACCCCGCGCTGCTGACCGATATGGACGCCGCCTGTCAGCGCATCTGGCAGGCCATCGACAACGGCGAGACCATCGCAGTCTTCGGCGATTACGATGTGGACGGCGTGACCGCCACCGCCCTGCTGTACCAGCATCTCAAGTGCATGGGCGCAACTGTCAAGTGTATGCTGCCCAGCCGGGAGGGCGATGGCTACGGCCTCTCTCTAAAAACGCCATCCAGTCCATCCACGACAAGGGCTGCCAGCTCATCGTCACGGTGGATAACGGCATCTCTGCCGTGGAGGAAGCCGACTTTGCGGCTTCGCTGGGCATGGACCTGATCATCACCGACCACCACCTGCCGCCGGAGACTTTGCCCAAGGCGGTGGCCGTGGTGGACCCCCGCCGGGAGGACGACCACAGCCCCTTCAAGGGTCTGTGCGGCGCGGGTGTAGCCTTCAAGCTCTGCGCGGCGCTGGACGGCTGCCCGCCGGAGGAGATGCTGGATTACTGCGGCGACCTGGCCGCCGTGGGCACGGTGGCGGACGTGATGCCGCTGGTAGGGGAGAACCGCACTCTGGTCAAAGCCGGCCTGCGGCAGCTGCAGCAGACCGACCGCCCTGGCTTGATGGCTCTGCTAGAGGAAGTAGGCCTTGCGGGCAAGCCCGTCACGGCAGAAAACGTCAGCTACGCCATTGCCCCCCGCATCAATGCGGCGGGCCGCATGGATAACGCAGTCACCGCTTTGCAGCTGGTGCTCTGCGAGGACCCGGACAGAGCCGAGGAACTGGCGCACAAACTCAACGAGATCAACGCCCACCGGCAGGAGACCGAGCAGCAGATCTTCAAAGCTGCCGAGGAGCTGCTGGAACAGCAGCCCGAGCGGCTGGACGACCGCATCATGCTGCTGTGGGGACGGGACTGGCATCCCGGCGTCATCGGCATCGTGGCGTCCCGGCTGGTGGAACGCACCGGCCGCCCGGTCATCGTGGTCACGATGGACGAGCACGGCGAGTGCAAGGGCAGCGGCCGCAGCGTGCAGGGCTTCAACCTGCACGCCTGCATCGGCTCCTGTGCCGACCTTCTGGTGCGCTACGGCGGCCATGCCATGGCGGCGGGACTTTCCGTCCGGGAAGAAAATTTGCCCGATCTGCGCCGCCGCCTGAACGACTGGGCGGCACGGGAGTGCCCGGTGCTGCACACCCCGCCGCTTACCTGTGATGTGACCATCCATCTGGATCGTATCACGGTGGAATGCGTGCGCCATCTGGATCAGCTGGCACCCTACGGGGCGGAGAACCCCACCCCGGTGTTCCTACTGCAAAACGCCGTGGTGGACGGCGTATACCCGGTATCGGAGGGGCGGCACAGCCGCCTGCGGCTGCGGCAGGGCAATAGCTGCCTGTACGCCGTCTGGTTCGGGATGCCCGCCGAGCAGCTGCCCTACGCGCTGGGCGATGTGGTGGACGCAGCGCTGAACCTTTCGGTCTACGAGTCCGCCCGGGGCGCGCAGCTTTCCGGCCGCATCATCGACCTGCACCCGGCAGGGCTGGGCGCAGAGCTGGCACGGCAGGCTGCACTGGTGCAGGCACTGCGCCGGGGCACCCCCCTGACCGATGAACAAAAGAAACAGATCGCCCCCGCACGCACGGATATCATTGCCGTGTACCGGGAATTGCAGTCCCGCCGCTGGCACGCCGAGGATCTGCAGCCCCTGTGCGCAAAGCTGGGCGAGGAGCAGACCGGCAAAACGCTGGTGGCAGTTGCCGCCTTGGAACAGGTGGGGCTGATCACCGCAGCGGAAAAAGGCGGGGCAAAGTTCTGGGAGCTGGTGCCGACAGCAGGCAAAAAGAACCTTGGCGATGCCCCCATCCTGAAATGTCTGGAGGAACTATAAATGCCTGAGGGAAAGAAAAATACTGCCCCGGTCCCGGCTCCGGTACGGGACGAGGACGGCTACTCTGCCAAGACCCATCTGCACCAGCCGGTGCAGGAGACCGCCACCGTAGCTGCTACGGCACTGCTGGCAGACGCACCGGAGGGGGCGCTGCCCTCTGAGGTGCGCCCGGAGATCGTAACCTGGGAAAAGCTGTGCGAGGCCATTCAGGCCAGCGGCAAGGCCTACAATATGGAGATGATCCAAAAGGCCTACGAGCTGGCCAACAACGCCCACAACGGCGTGTGCCGCCGCAGCGGCGAGCCGTATATCTGCCACCGCTGGCTGTGGCCCGGCTGGTGCTGGATCTGGGCATGGACTCCGAGAGCATCGCCGCCGCCCTGCTGCATGACGTAGTGGAGGATACCCCCACCACGCTGGACGACCTGAAAGCCGCCTTTGGCGAGGAAGTTGCCCTGCTGGTGGACGGCGTGACCAAGCTGACCAAGATCCAGTTCTCTAACATTGAGGAACTGCAGGCCGAGAACCTGCGCAAGATGCTGCTGGCCATGAGCCGGGACGTGCGGGTGATGATCATCAAGCTGTGCGACCGGCTGCACAATATGCGCACCGGTGACGCTTGGCCGGAGCAGAAGCGCCGCGATAAGGCTCGGGAGACCATGGAGGTGTATGCCCCCATCGCCAACCGCCTGGGCATCCTGAACGTCAAGGAAGAGCTGGAGGACCGCAGCCTGCATTACCTCGACCCTGTGGGCTATTCCGAGATCAGCCGGATGCTCAGCGAGCGCTCCGGCGAGGAGTTTTTGATCAAGGTGTCCGGCGTCATCGAGCGCCGTCTGGTGGAAAGCGGCATCGAGGGTGCCACCATCAAGCGCCGGGTCAAGAGCATTTACGGCATCTACCGCAAGACCATCATGCAGAACAAGTCTTTCGACGAAATCTATGATATCTATGCGGTCCGGGTCATTCTGGATACCCTGGCGAGTGCTACAGTACCCTGGCCTCATCCATGATATGTACCACCCGCTGCCCAACCGCTTCAAGGACTATATTTCTACCCCCAAGCCCAACGGCTACCAGAGCCTGCACACTACCGTCATCGGGCACGAGGGCATCCCCTTTGAGGTGCAGATCCGCACCCGCAAGATGGACGAGCAGGCCGAGTACGGCGTTGCCGCCCACTGGAAGTACAAGGAAGGCCGCGAAGGCCACGATAAGCTGGACGACCGTCTGGCGTGGGTCAGCCAGCTGCTGGAAAACCAGCGCGTCAGCGAGGATTCCGGCAATCTGCTCCACGACTTGAAGAGCGACCTGCTGCCGGAGGAGGTGTTCGCCTTTACCCCCAAGGGCGATGTCATCAACCTGCCCACCGGCGCTACCTGCATCGATTTTGCCTACGCCATCCATTCGGCGGTGGGCAACCGCATGGTAGGCTGCAAGGTGAACAACCGGATGGTGCCCATCGACCATGTGGTGGCTACCGGCGAGATCATTGAGGTGCTGCTCGGCCCGGCAGACAAGGGCCCCAGCCGCGATTGGCTCAAGATCGTGCGCACCAGCGAGGCCAAGAGCAAGATCCGCAACTGGTTCAAGAAGATGCGCCGGGAGGAGAACATCCAGCAGGGACGGGACGCCTTGTCCAAGGAGCTGCGCCGGGAGATGATTATCATCCCGGACGACCAGCTGGATGCCTTTATCGACGGCTGCTCCCGCCGGATGCGCCAGAACAACGCCGAGGAGCTGTACGCTGCCATCGGCTACGGCGGCATGACCATTGCCAACTGCCTGCCCAAGCTCAAGGAAGAGTGGCAGAAGCTCAAGGCTGCCGAAGCCGAGGAGAATAAGTCGGTGGAGGATCTGCCCAAGGTAGACCTGAGCCGTGTGCATGCCACCGACGGCGTGGTGGTGGAGGGCTTCGATAACACCCCCATCAAGTTTGCCAAGTGCTGCAGCCCGCTGCCCGGGGACCCCATCGTGGGCTTTATCACCCGCGGCTTTCGGCGTCTCCATCCACAAGCAGAGCTGTGCCAACGCCGTTGCCAGCATGAAGGACCCCACCAACGCTCCCCGCTGGGTCAAGGCCTACTGGGCCGACAGCGTCAAGGACAGCTACAAGGCCGGGCTGGAGATCATTGCCCTGAACCGCAACGAGCTGCTGCAGGACGTGCTCAGCGCACTGGCCGATATCCGGGTGCCCATCTATGCCATGAACGCCCGTCAGGTAGAAAACAACTGCGCCATGGTCAGCCTGACCATCGGCATCAACAATACCGAGCACCTCAACCGGGTGGTGGCCCGCCTTTCCAAGGTGAAGGACGTGCTCAAGGTGACAAGGAGTTAACGCAATGCGTGCAGTCATTCAGGCCGTATCCTCCGCCAGTGTGCGGGTGGAAGGCGGCGAGCCCCGCGCCATTGGGCCGGGCATCATGATCCTGCTGGGGGTCAGGGACACCGACACGCTGGACATCGTGCCCAAACTTGCCGATAAATGCGCGGGTCTGCGCATTTTCCCGGATGCCGAGGGCAAGCTGAACCTGAGCGCCCGGGATCTGGGCTATTCCGCGCTGGTGGTCAGCCAGTTCACCCTTTACGGCGATACCAAAAAGGGCTACCGTCCCAGCTTTATCAAGGCCGCAAAGCCGCCGCTCTCGGTGGATGCCTATGAGCTGTTCCTTGCCGAGATGGCTAAGCACGGCCTCAAGGACGTGCAGCACGGTGAGTTCGGCGCGCATATGCAGGTGTCGCTGGTGAACGAGGGCCCCTGCACCATCATCATTGATACCGACGAGTGGAAAAAGAAGGAGTAACGATGCAAGGTTTTCACATTCCTGCGGCACCGCCACTGTATACCAACACCTTTCTGCTCATCTCCGATGCAGGTCATGCCGTGGTCATCGACCCGGCGGCAGAGGTGCACAGCTACGACGAAATCTTAAAGCAGCACAACGCTACCCTTACCACTATCCTGTGCACCCACGGCCACTACGACCATGTGGGCAGTGCGGCCTGCGCTGAAGGCAGAGTGGAACGCCATCCTCTACTGTGAAAAGGCAGACCTTGCCGGCGACCGGATGTACCCGCTTTCCGCTGCGGACTGCGGCTACACGGAAGGCGAGCAGATCGCGGTGGACGAGCTGCGCTTTACCGCGTGGCACACCCCCGGCCACACCCCCGGCAGCGTGGTGCTGCTGTGCGGTGAGCATCTGTTCTGCGGTGATACGCTGTTTGCAGGCAGCATCGGCCGCACCGACCTTGAGGGCGGCAGCAGCGCACAGATGGCAGACAGCCTGCGCAAGCTGGCACAGCTGCCCATCCCCCGCGAAACACAGGTGCTGCCCGGCCACGGCGAATTTTCTACCTTTGGCGCGGAGCTGGACAACAACTACTATATCCGCAGCGCCCTGCGCGGCGGCAACGACATTTTTTAAAGAGAGAACGACATGAAGATCTATATCACTGGCCTGCCCTCCGGGTACGAGGTGGAGCATCTGGTCCGCCTGTTTTACCCCATGGCACCCTTGACCCTGACCCCGCCGGAGCCTGCCGAGGACTGCCTGTGGGCAGAAAAGACCGATACCGGTCTGCGGGTGCTGGTGCGGCAGGGCGAAAAGAGCAAAACGTTGGAAGCCCCGCTGCCGCTGCCGGTGGAGCAGGGCGGCGAAACGCCGGAGTTTGCCCTTGCCAGCCTGACTTATGACCTGCTGCGCCAGTGGACGGGCATCCGCCCGCCCTGGGGCAAGATGACCGGCGTGCGCCCGGTGCGGCTGATCCACGATAAACGCGCCGCCGGGTGGAGCGCAGAACAGATCGACCGCTTCTTCTTGCAGCGGTTCGACTGCTCGAAGCAAAAATACGAAATGGCAAAGGAAATTGCCGACTTGCAGGAGCCGATCCTGCGGCTGGGCAGCGCCCCTAAGACGTATAGCCTGTATATCGGTATCCCGTTCTGCCCCTCCCGGTGCAGCTACTGCAGCTTTGTCAGCTGCAATCTGGATCGCGACCGCAAGCTGGTGCAGCCCTATGTGGACTGCCTGTGCAAGGAGGTCGCGGAGATCCGGGCGCAGGCCGAGCGTGCCGGGCTGACCTTGTGCAGCATCTACATCGGCGGCGGCACCCCCACCAGCCTTTCTGCCGACCAGCTGCGCCAGCTGATGGGCACGGTACGGGAGAATTTTGACCTGTCGAAGGTCGTAGAATATACGGTAGAGGCGGGCCGCCCGGACTGCACCGACGCCGAAAAGCTGGCGGTCATCAAGGAATACGGCGCCACCCGCATCTCCATCAACCCCCAGACCTTCTCGGACGAGGTGCTGGCCGGCATTGGCCGCAAGCACTCGGCACAGGACATTCTGGATTGCTATGCCGATGCCCGCCGCGCCGGGCACGAGGACATCAACATGGACCTCATCGCCGGCCTGCCCGGGGACACGGTGGAGGGCTTTGAGCACAGCCTGCGGCAGGCCATCGCGCTGCACCCGGAGAATATCACCGTCCACACCCTGACCCTCAAGCGGGCGTCCCGCATCGTCATCGAGGACCAGAAGGAGAACGACTACGCCGATGTAGCTGCCATGCTGGAAAAATGCCATCTGCTGGCCGAGGCGGGCTACCGCCCGTATTACCTCTACCGCCAGAAGAATACCTTGCAAAATCTGGAAAACGTGGGCTGGTGCAAGCCGGGTCACGAGGGATATTATAATATCTATATCATGGAGGAAGTCCAGACCATCCTCTCCGCCGGCGCAGGCGGCAGCACCAAGCTGGTGGCCGACGGCGGAAAACGGATGCAGCGCATTTTCAATTTCAAATATCCGAATGAATATATCCAGCGTTTTGCGGAGGTGCTGGAACGGAAAAAAGGAGTGGCTGAGTTTTATGATCACGATTTGGGTCCCGAAACGGTTGGTTGAAGTCGGGCTGTACAACGTTGCAGCCCGCAGTCCGCAGGTGCTGGCACAGCTGAGCGAGAACAGCTACGCCCGGCGGGTGCAGTATGCCGCCCAGAAGGTGCGCGGCTCCGGGGCAAAGATCGTTATGCTGACCGGCCCTTCCGCCAGCGGAAAGACCACCAGCGCCCACTGTCTGGCAAAGGCTCTGGTACAGCAGGGCACCCCGGCACAGGTAGTCAGTCTGGACAACTTTTTTAAAGGTGCTGCCTACTACCCCAAAATGCCGGACGGCACGCTGGACTACGAGAACCCCGATACGCTGGATCTGCCCCTCATCAAGCAGTGCCTGCACCAGCTCAGCGAGACCGGCAAGACCGAGCTGCCCATCTACGATTTTGCCACCGAGCAGCGCGCTGCCGCGGTGGAACCCATCGACCTGCAGGGCGGTGTGTGCATCGTTGAGGGTATCCATGCCCTCAACCCGGAGCTGACCGGCCTTGTGCCGGATGACCAAATCTACCGCATCTACGCCGGTCTGCGGGAAGAGTACTGCATTGACGGCCGCAGGGTCATCAATACGCAGGATATCCGCCTGTGCCGCCGCACCCTGCGGGATGCCGCAGCCCGGGGCCGCAGCCCGGAAAAGACCCTTGCCATGTGGGACAGCGTGCTGGACGGTGAAACGCGGTATATCAAGGGCTTCAAGACCACCGCGGATTTTCTGCTGGACACCTCCTTTACCTACGAGCTGGGACTAATCTCCCGGCTGCTGGGCGAGGTGCGCCGTCAGTTTACGCTGGAGGGCCATAACGCTGAGCTGTGGGACGAGACCGCCCGCCGCTTTGAGCAGGTGGATCCGCTGCCGCTGGAACTGCTGCCTGCCGACAGTATGCTGTGCGAGTTCTACGGCAGCCGCACCTGACAAGTGAAAAATGCGTAAAATTGTTTCCAAACCGGCACCAAACTGTAAAAATTGCGGTGCATTCGTTGCAATTGCCATAACGCTGCGCTATAATGGGAATACGACTCCGGTATGGCGCACTGTGCGCCGCAGTCTGCAGAGAATACTGCCAGAATAAGAGAGGTGTCTTTTATGGATTTTAACAAGATCAAAGCGATAGGTCTGGAATATGCCGAAAAGGGCAAGAACGCTGCCATGGATCTGGCTGAAAAGGGCAAGACGCAGGCGCTGCTGGTCAACGAGCAGGGCAAGCTGCTCAAGGCACAGCGTCAGCTGGGCGCACTGGTGTACAGCCTTGCCAAGGGCAAGGAGGAAAACCAGCCGCTGGTAGATAAATACATCGAGATGATCGATACCATTGAGCAGGAGATCACCCGCCTGAAGGCTACCTTGACCCCGGCCGAAGCCGCCGAGGTGGACTGAGCCCCAGCGGATGCCCCCCATGGAGGAGGCAGAAGAAGCTGCCCCGGAACAGCCCGTCCAGCCTGCCCGCAAGACCTGCCCGCAGTGCGGCGCGCCCGTCTCGGACGATGCACTGTTCTGCAATAAGTGCGGCGCACAGCTGTAAGCCGGTAACCGGAAAAAAGCTGCAACAGGGCGGTATCCCCCACAGGACACCGTCCTGTTTTTGTGAAAAGCGCAGAAAACCATGAAAAATGCTGGAAAATTGCGGCTTTTTGCTTGAAAAACCGCAACAGCTGCGGTACAATTTACAGTATCTTTTCAAAAGGAGATGGAACGTGTGCTGGACTGGAACCCACAGCCGCCCTATACGGCGGAGCAGCTGCTGCAGGTGATCCGCATCCTGCGGGACCCGGAAAACGGCTGCCCGTGGGATAAGGTGCAGACCCATGCGTCCATCCGCAAAAACTTTCTGGAAGAGACCTGCGAGGCGCTGGAGGCCATTGACGCAGATGACGCCGTTCTGCTCCGGGAGGAGCTGGGGGACGTGCTGATGCAGGTGGTGTTCCACGCCGCCATGGAGGAAGAGCGGGGACGCTTTACCTTTGAGGATGTGTGCCGCAACGTCTGCGAAAAGCTGGTGTCCCGGCACCCCAACATCTTTGCGTCCTCCGCGGCGGAAAACGCCGGTATAAATGGCTGGGATGCGCTCAAAAATAAGGAAAAGGGGCGCACTACCCTTGCGGACGAGCTGGCCACAGTGCCCGCTACGCTGCCCGCGCTCATGCGGGCGCAGAAGCTGCAAAAGCGTGCCGCCGGGTACGGCCTTGGGCAGCAGGACGCAGCCGCAGCGCAGCACCGGCTGGAGGCCGCCGTGCAGGCTTTTGGCAAGGCAGAGGACACTGCAAAGCAGGAAGCCGTAGGCCAGCTGCTGTTTGCAGCGGTGAACGCCGCCCGGCTTGCAGGGGTGGATGCAGAGGAAGCGCTGACCTTTGCATCCAAGCGCTTTGCACAGCAGTGTCTGGAACAGAAACAAAGCGGTACTCAGGTCGAATGACCTGCTCCGATAGAACGAGAGAATTTAAGACAAATCAGATGGAGGCAAATAATATGACCAAGACCGACTTGATCGCACAGGTTGCGGCAAACACCGAAATGAGCAAGAAGAGCGCAGAGCAGGCTGTCAGCGCTGTTTTTGAGGCACTGGGCAAGGCAATGACCGAGGGCGAAAAGATCACCATTTCCGGCTTGGCACCTTTGAGGTGCGTGAGCGCGCCGAGCGTCAGGGCATCAACCCCCGCACTCGCGAGCCCATCACCATCGCTGCTTCCCGCAGCATCGTGTTCAAGCCCGGCAAGTCCCTGAAGGACACCCTGTAATCGGTTCTGTCACGCCGCCGCTGCCTGCACAAGGTGCGGCGGCTTTTTTGCTGAAAGGAAAGGAACAACTCTAAATGCGTCTGGATAAGTATCTCAAGGTCTCCCGCCTCATCAAACGCCGCACCGTGGCAAACGAGGTGGCGGATGCAGGCCGCATCCTCATCAACGGCAAGGTCGCCAAGGCCAGTCAGGCCGTCAACGCCGGGGACATCATCGAGGTCACCTTCGGCAACCGTCCCATCAAGGTGCGGGTGCTCTCGGATGTGGAGCCCCGCACGAAAGACGTTGCCCGCGAGATGTACGAGGTGATCGCGGAATAACCGCCCTGCCTGCCCGCATACAATGCTGGCAGAGGGGGACTGCCTATGGAAAAAGCTGCCGCAAAGCCGCCGCTGCCCCATGACCTGATCTTGGAGAGCCGCAGCAGGCTGACCGTCACCGGGGTGCAGCGGGTGCTGCATTGCAGCGCCGAAAGTGCCGCGCTGGAGACCGGCAAGGGCATTCTGCATCTGTCCGGCGCGCAGATCAGTATGCAGACACTGGATCTGGAAGCCGGGGAAGCGAAGCTGACCGGGCGGTTCGATGGGCTGGAGTATACCGCCGCCCGCGCAGCCGGCAGCTTCTGGCACCGGCTGCTGCGCTGATGGTGCAGGTGCTGCTGCCCGCCCGGCTCTTGCAGGAAGCCGCCGCCTGTGCTATGCTGGGCGCTGCCCTTGGCGCGGCGCGGGCATTTCTGCCGGCGCGGGGCAGGGCGGCTTTTGTGCCGGACGTGCTGCTTTCCGGCGCGGTGCTGCTGGCGTGCCAGAGCTATGCCGCCGGGTACAGCAAAGCGGGCGTGCTGCGGTGGTACATGGTGGCGGCAGCCTTTGCAGCCGCCCTTTGCGTTGCCGGGGTGCTGGGCATCCCGCTGCGGGCGCTGGGGCGGGGGATAGGCGCTGCTTTGTGCCTGCCTGGCCGTATTTTGCACCGTTTTGCGGTGCAGCCCCTGTGCCGCCGCCGTGCTGCGGCTAAAACTGCCCGCAAATTACGCCGGAACGCGGAAAGAACCGCAAAAAAATCCAAAAAGAACTTGCCAAACCAGCGGGCATTGTTGTATAATTCAAACGTATCAAAGTAAGAGAACAGACGCAGAAGGTCTGCTGTTCAGACAGGAGCGTAAGGCAATGACGAATACGGGACGCAAAAAGCGCAGAAAAAATGCAGTGGTCACCATGGCGTTCCGCCTGTTTTTCGTGCTGCTTTTGCTGAGTATGCTGGCGGCTTATATCTCCAATCAGGTCACCATCAGCTCCAAGCGGGCAGAACTGGAAACACTGAACGAACAGGTGGCGCAGCAACAGACGGAAAATCAGGAACTGCAGCGCGTACTGAGCGGCGATGCCGACCAGATCACCGAATGGGTCGCACGCGACTCTTACAACTACGCCGCACCCAATGAGCGCATCTTTGTGGATGTGACCGGTAACTGACCGCGCGGCAGGTCGAGAGTATTTGGAAAGCAAGGAGTATTGAGTTTTGGCAATTGAGGTAGGGAACGTATTCGAAGGCCGCGTGACCGGTGTAAAGCCCTTTGGCGCATTTGTTGCGCTGCCGGAGGGGCGTGTCGGCATGGTCCACATTTCCGAGGTATCCAACGAGTTCGTGCAGGACATCAACACCGTGCTGCACGATGGCGATGCAGTAAAGGTGCAGGTCATCAACATTGCACCGGATGGCAAGATCGCGCTGTCCATCAAGCGGCTGCTGCCCCCGGCTCCGCGTCAGCCCCGGGAAGGCCGCGGCCCCGCAGGCCCCCGTCCGGGTGGTTTCCGCGGCGGGCAGGAGGGTGGACGCTCCGGTGGCGGGCGCGGCGCAGGCCGTGCCCCCCGTGAGGGCGGCAGAGGCTCTGCCCGGGAGGCTGCACCCCGCGTGTGGCAGCCCAAGGCACCCACCCGCTCCGACAATCTGAGCTTTGAGGACATGATGAGCCGCTTCAAGAGCCAGAGCGAGGAAAAAATGGCGGACCTCGATCACGAGACCAACAACCGCCGCGGCGGCGGTTATGCGCCCCGCAGCCGCCGTGGCCGCTGAGCCATCGTATCAGCTGGGATCACAAGGAACACAGGCAGGCCTGTCCCCGGTCGGACAGGTCTGTTTTTTCGGTACAGAACAGAAAGGAACTACCATGCCCGCAAAATTTGAACTGATCGCCCCCTGCTTTTTTGGGTGCGAATCCACCGCAAAATTTGAGCTGACCCGCATCGGCGCGGAGAACATCCGGGTGGACGATGGCCGTCTGAGCTTTGCCGGCGGCGCTGAGATGATCGCTGCTGCCAACCTCAACCTACGCACCGTGGAGCGCGTGATGCTGCTGCTGGCACGCTACAGGGCCACCACCTTCGACGAGCTGTTCGATGGCGTGTATTCCATCCCGTGGGAGGAGTTTCTGCCTGCGGACGCTGCTTTCCCGGTCACCGGCTCTTCCCTGAACAGTCAGCTGACCAGTATCCCCGCCTGCCAGAGCGTCATTAAAAAGGCGGTGGTCAAGCGCCTGATGAAGGGCCACCGCACCACCGTGCTGCCCGAGAGCGGCGTGGAGTACAAGGTCCGCTTCATGCTGCGCAAAAATGTGTGCGAGATCATGCTGGACACCACCGGCGAGGGCCTGCACAAGCGCGGCTACCGCCGCAACGCCATGGAGGCCCCCCTCCGCGAGACGCTGGCGGCTACCATCGCCGACCTGGGCCGTGTCCGCCGCGACAGCCTGGTGGAAGACCCCTTCTGCGGCAGCGGCACCCTGCTGATCGAGGCCGCTCAGAAAGCCATGAACATTGCCCCCGGCCTGAAGCGCCGCTTTGCCGCCGAGCGCTATAGCTTTGTGCCGGCAGCCCTGTGGGCAGAGCAGCGCCAGAAGGCACTGGCCGAGTCCAAGCTGGACGTGGGCTTTGAGGCCTTCGGCTACGATATCGACCCCGCCGCCGTGGCACAGGCCAACGTCAACGCCAAGCTGGCCGGTGTGGAAAACCGCTGCCACTTTGAAGTGGCCGATGTTGCCACCTTTGCCGCAAAGCCGGAGGCCATCGTGCTGACAAACCCTCCGTATGGTGAGCGTCTGGGCACTATTGAGGGCGCTGCCAAGCTGGCGCGCACGCTGGGACAGCAGATGGAAGCCAGCCCCTGCGCCGGTCTGTACGCCATTACCGCCGATATGGACTTTGAGCTGCACTACGGCAAGCGCGCCAACAAGCGCCGCAAGATGTACAACGGCATGATCCCCTGCCAGCTGTATATGTACTATAACGCCCCCAAGACCGAGAAGGTGGCAAAGCCCATGCCCAAATCCGGCTTTGACGGCAAGCGCACCCATTTTGAAAAGAAGTAAGGGCATTTAAGCCCCGCTCTCGGCAGACATTGCACGGAAAAAGTGTGTCTTTTTTCAAGCCGGGAAAATCCGGCACAAACACCCGCAGATCATCTTTTGCTGAAAAGAGACGGACTGCGGGTGTTTTTAATAGAAAAATAGATTTCACAAAATTCGGCATAATGACAAATTACGGCAGTTTTTGCATCCGGTAGTTGCGTTGCCGAACAAAAAGGATTATACTAACCTTATTGACCGCAGGATACAAAAACTGTACAGAAAGGATGGCTGGCTCTTATGAAGGGACGGATGCGGCCCTATCTGCCGGAACTGACGATCCGGGACTACAATACCTATATGCGTTACCTCCGCGGGGTGCGGCGGCAGATGTATAAGTCTTACGGCTTCTACGCCTGCCATCTGCTGCGCACCAACGGGGTACTGTTTGCCATTCTATCCGACAGTCTGGCAGGACGTATGCCTACCTGCAAACGGCAGCGGGTGCCCGGTACGCTTTTTCGGCGCAGCATGATGTGCCAGACGCTGGGCATCCGGCAGGCGGCGCAGACGGAGATCCTGATGGGCTGGCATAATTTGCAGGACCGCAAGTACAGCGAGCTGCGCCCGGCGAAGCGCGTGCGCCGCGCAGTGGACAAGCTGCTGCTGCGCCGCGCCTACGACAAAGCACGGCAGGAGAACCCGGCGCTGGAGCGGCTGTTTGCGCAGGAGCGGGAGCAGGCGGTGGTGCAGATGAACCTGAGCGCCAAAAACTACGCCCTTGCCGCCGAGCCTATGAGCAACGTCTACGGCGCTTTGTACTCCACGCTGGCTACGGATGACCCCAACCAGCGCAAGAGTATGCGGTATATCGGCAGCTGCATCGGCCGCATCTTCTATCTGCTGGACAAGGCCGAGCGCTTTGAAGCCGACCGCCGCAACGGCCAGTACAACGTGTTCGTGGTCAACGAGCTCAACGGACAGCCTGCCGCCATAGAGAACGCCCGGCGGCAGGCGCTTGCAGCGGTCAACGATCTGATGCGGGCGTACAAGATGCTGGATCTCAAGCTGAACGACACCCTGCTGAACAATATCATGATCTTAGGCCTGCAGCACGCGGTCTACCCGCTGGAGCAGGACGCCGATACCGAAAAATGGGAGATCCCATGAAGAAACGAAAAAGCAAAAGCTGGTCTATGGCCTACTGCGGCATGGCAGCGGCACTGTGCGTGGCACTGATGCTGCTGGGCACCATCATCCCCATTGCCATGTTCATCGCGCCTGCGGTGGCCAGCTTTCTCATTGCAACGGTGTGCATGGAGTGCGGCATCACCATGGCGTGGACGGCCTACGCCGCCGTCAGCCTGCTGGGGCTGCTCTTTGTGCCGGATAAAGAGATCGCCCTGATCTTCACGGTGCTGCTGGGCTATTACCCGCTGGTAAAGCCCCGGTTTGACCGCATCCGTCCCCGGGCATTGCAGCTGGTGTGTAAGCTGCTGCTGTGCAACGCGGCGGTACTTGCCATGTACGGTCTGCTGCTTGTGCTGGTACCGGCGGGCAGCGTCTCGCAGGAGCTGCGCACCACCGCACTGGCAATGTCCCTGCTCACACTGGGCATGGGCAACGTGGCCTTTGTCCTGTACGACCGCGCACTGTGCAATATGCTGCTGCTGTACAAGCTGAAGTGGCAGCCCAAGCTGCATAAAATGCTGGGGACGCACTGAACCCCAAAAGCCATTGCAAAAAACATTGAAAGAAGGAATGCGTACCACAAGCTGACGCAAAGCGCCGGGCCACGCGGGTGACAGCCGTGAGGGTGACGAGGAGAGGAATCATCGAAAGATTCGGCGGATGTTTCTCCGGCTGAGGGCTAGACCAGCCGCAGAGAAGGGCAAAAAACGGCAGCAATACCGAAACAGAACCCTGCAAAGAAAGCCATACAAGAACATAGACTTTGATAGAGGAAACTGACTGTGCAGCAGCGCATTTCGGCGCGCCGCAGTCGGTCTGGAGGTATTTTGTATGTGTGGCATTGTTGGTTATGTCGGGATGCGCAGCGCAGCGCCCAGCAGGTGCTGCTGGACGGCTTGGAAAAGCTGGAGTACCGCGGGTACGATTCTGCCGGTGTGGCGCTTACCCAGAGGGACGGTATCCGCGTGGTCAAAAGCAAGGGGCGGCTTTCCACCCTGCGCAGTAAGCTGGAAGAGCTGGCGCTGCCCCAGAGCAGCTGTGGCATCGGTCATACCCGCTGGGCGACCCACGGCGAGCCCAGCGATGTGAACAGCCACCCGCACTCTACGCCCCGGGTCAGCATCGTGCACAACGGCATTATTGAAAACTACGGCGCTCTAAAGGAGCGTCTGATTGCTAAAGGCTACACCTTTGCCAGCGAGACCGATACTGAGGTGCTGGTAAAGCTCATCGACAGCTGCTATCAGGGCGAGCCTTTACAGGCTTTGCAGGCTGCGCTTGCCAAGGTGCGGGGCAGCTATGCGCTGGCCGTGCTGTTCCGGGATTTCCCGGACACCATCTTTGCAGTCAAGCGGGAAAGCCCGCTCATCGTAGGCTGGGGCGAGGGCGAAAACTTTGTGGCCTCGGATATCCCGGCGCTGCTCAAGTACACCCGCAGCTACAGCGTGCTGGAGGAAGGGGACATGGCCGTGTGCACGGCACAGGGTATCCGCTTCTATAACGAGTTCGGCGAGGCAGTGGAGCGCGAAAAGCTGACCGCAGACTGGGATATGGAAGCCGCGGAAAAGGGCGGCTATACCCTCACTTTATGCTCAAGGAGATCAACGAGGAGCCCGCCGCCATCACGGCTACGGTCAGCCCCCGCGTGGAGGACGGCATGCCGGAGCTGCGCATCCCGGAGCTGACCGACGAGGTGCTGCGCGGCATTGGTACGGTGCATCTGGTGGGCTGCGGCACGGCCATGCACGCCGGCATGGTGGGCAAGACCGCCATTGAGGCGCTGGCGCGGGTGCCCGCAGAGGTGGACATCGCCAGCGAGTTCCGCTACCGGGACCCCATCCTGAACCCGGACGATCTGGTGATCATCATCAGCCAGTCTGGCGAGACCAGCGATACGCTGGCCGCCCTCAAGCTGGCCAAGAGCCGGGGCGTGCCGGTGCTGGCCATTGTAAACGTGGTGGGCAGCAGCATTGCCCGGGCAGCGGATTACGTCATGTACACTTACGCAGGGCCGGAGATCGCCGTAGCGTCCACCAAGGCCTATATGGTGCAGATGTGCGTGCTGTACCTGTTTGCCCTGCGTCTGGCCTACGCGCGGGGGCAGCTGACCGAGGAAAAGACAAAGTATTACACCGCCCAGCTGCTGCACGCGCCAGAGGTCATCAAGCCCCGCCTTGCGGACTGCGAGCAGATCAAGTACCTTGCCAGCCGCTATGTGAACACCCAGAGCTGCTTTTTCATCGGGCGCGGGTTTGACTATGCCCTCTCGCTGGAGGGCAGCCTGAAGCTGAAGGAGATCAGCTATGTGCACTCGGATGCCTACGCAGCAGGGGAGTTGAAGCACGGTACCATCAGCCTGATCACGGACGGTGTGCCGGTGATTGCGCTGGCTACCCAGAAAAACGTCTACGAAAAGACCATCTCCAACGCCAAGGAGACCCGCAGCCGCGGGGCGCGGGTGCTGCTGTTCACCACCAAGGACGCGGAGGTGCCGGAGGGCGTTGCCACCGAGGTCATCCGCTTGGACGAGTATGACGACATTCTGATGCCGTTGCAGCTCATCGTGCCGCTGCAATTGTTCGCTTACTATATGGCCGTTCTGCGCGGCTGCGATGTGGATAAGCCCCGCAACCTTGCCAAGAGCGTAACAGTGGAGTGACCGGGGAGAATAAGATTTAGAATGGTCTCCGTTCCGCTCTGACCATTTTTAGCGGAAGAATATTTTTTAATTTTACAAGTCTGGAAAATCTGCGGATTTTCCAGACTTGTTTTTTCACGGGAAAAACCATCCCCTAAAGGGCATCTCTTCTTGTGAAAAAGTGGTTTAGAACCGCCCACAGGCGTTTCTGAACCACAGTAAAAATCATCTTTTCTCTGAATATGGTCGGAGCCGCGCGGAGACCATTCTAAATCGTCTATAACACAAAACCGCCCGTTGCACGAAATGCTGTGCAGCGGGCGGTCGTATATGCAGGGGAAGAGGAGCTTACCAGAACCAGTAGCGCTTCTTGAGCACGATGTAGGCAATGGCGATGAGGATCACCACCACGCCGCCTGCGATGAAGAAGGTCCAGTTGATATCACCGAACCGCAGGTTCTGGTTGGTCAGCAGGTAGCGGCCGGCAGTGTCGGCGGTGATGACGCCGTCCTTGTAGCTGTTCAGGAACTGCCACTTGTTGCTGATGGTGTTGTACAGGTACAGGCGGGAGTAGGTGCTCACGTCCAGTTCCAGCTGCACCGCGCAGGGAAGGGTACGGCCGTTATCCAGCTCAAACTCCAGCCCCTCTTCGCTCTCGGTGAAGGTGATGGCGGTGTCGATCTCGCTGGTGGTACTCTTCACCTCCTTACCGGAAACGTTCAGGGTATAGCCATCGCCCACCACGCACAGGGTCTTGCCGGTGGTGCGCAGGGCGTTCAGAATCTCGCCGGTCACGATGGGAACCTCAGACTGGGCGAACACCACCTGATCCTCGGTGCTGTCCTGAATAGTCTGCACCACAGGGTCCAGCGGGATAGTGGTGCTGTCGTCCGGGGTGTTCGTGCCGTCATTGCTGCTGTCGCTGCCGGAGGCGGCATCTGCCGAGCGGTTCACGATGACGGTGACCATGGCAGTAGCCTTGCCGTTGGAGATGGTAATGGAGGTAGAACCGGTGCCTACCGCCGTGACCACGCCCGTGGGGCTGACCGTGGCAATGCTGCTGTTGCCGGACTTGAAGGTGAAGGACTGGGATGCACTGGCAGGGGTGGCCTTGGCCGTAATGGTGCGGGTGGCACCGGGCTTGAGCACGATGTAGTTGGTGTTGGGGGTGATCACCTGTCCGCTGTTGTTGGAGGTGGTGCCGCTTGTGCCGGTGGAGGAATCCGTGGGCAGGGCAAGCACCGTAACGGTGGTGGTGGCTACCACCGAGCCGCAGGTTGCGGTAATGGTGGCTTTGCCGGGAGCTACGCCGGTCACACGGCCAAAGCTGTTCACCGTAGCAATCTTCTCGTTAGAGGAGGTCAGGGTGACAGTGGCGTAGTTGGAAGCAGAGCTGGGGCGCACCTGCAGCGAAGCTGACACCGAGTTGCCCACATAGATGGTGTTGGAGGAGAGGGAAAGGTCCATCTCGGTCACGATCATGGAGGAGTCCATGGATACCACGATGGTGTAGGCGCAGATCTGGTTACCGGCTGCTGCCGTAACGGTGGCAGTGCCAACGCCCACAGCCTGTACCACGCCGCTGCTGCTTACGGTCAGCACGCTGCTGTCATCGGTCAAAAAGACCACAGAGTCGGTGCTGTAACTGGGGCTGACCACGGGGGACAGCTGCTGAGAAGCGCCCAGCAGCATATTGGCAGAGTAACTGCCGGTGGCAATGCTCTCGGCGGGCACGTCCTTGAGCCATGGCAGTGAAACGCCGTTCTGCTCTTCAACGGGCAGACTGGCTGCGGCAGCGCTTAGTGCGGTGCCGCATACCAGCACACCCAGCATCAGCACACAGGCGGCCAGTTTCTTTGCGGTTCGAATCATGTTGTTTGTACCTCTTTGGGGTGGTGTAGAAGGGGGCATCCTGCCGTGCTGCGTAATCCGTTTTTAGCGGAACAGCACGCCCAGAGCCTCCATAGCATACTCAAAATAGGTGACCTGATCGTATTCCACGCGGGCGGTCACGCTCATACCGTTGGAAAGATCCACCTTGTCGCCGCTGCGGCTCACCACATAGGTGGCGTCAGGCTTGATGGTCATCTTGTAGTAGGATGCGTTGGTGCTGGCGGTCACATCGCTGTCGATCGCGGTCACGGTGCCGGTCAGGGTGCCGTAGGAATACTCCGACAGGCCGGTGATGGCGATCTTGCAGGGGTCGCCGACATGCAGCAGGGGGCGGTCGTTCACCGTCACCATGGCCATGATCTCCAGATCATCGTTCTCGCTGGCAACGGTAGCCAGTGCAGAACCGGCACTCAGCACCATGCCCTCCTTGTAAGGGCTGTCCATGTGGATCACGCCGGAGGTGGGCGCATAGATGAAGTAATCGTTGGCACCAGTGTTCAGGGAATCCAGCTGCGCCTGCAGGTTATCCACGTTGACCTGTGCGCTGGTAATGCTCTGGGAGATGGACTGCATGGTAGAGTAGTACAAAGACTCCAGCTCGCTCTGGTTCTGCTCCATCATGGTCTTGATCTGGGCGTCGGAGTAACCGGCAGCCTGATAGGTGGTGGCGTCAAAGGTCTTTTGCGCTACCTGGCTTTTGTAGGTCTGGTACTGGTAGTAGTAGGGCTGGTCCTCGGCATTCGTCTCGTCGAAGTAGTTGGTGTCGTCCTGAATGCATTTGAGCAGCTTGTTGTACTGATCCAGCTGCTTCTGGTAGATATCCAGCTGGCTTTGCAGGTTATCCTTCTGCATATCCAGATCGGTGCTCTTCAGCCGGGCGATTAGGTCGCCCTCATTCACATAGCTGCCCTCAGAGACATACAGCTCGGTGATGGAGCCGGAGTAGCTGGACATGATGTAGGTCTTGTTGGCGGCCTGCACCACACCGCTGTTCTGGCTGACATAGATGCGGTTGGTCTGGGTGCTCCAGATCACCAGAAAAATCATGAACAGACCGGTCAGAATGACAAAGGCGTACCCGTAAGGGGGCAGCTTTTTGTCCATCATGATCCGGCGGTCCTGCAGATCCGAAAGGTTCTGAATGGTTGTCGTCATAATTATTTGGTCTCCATAAATACGTCGATCACGGCATCGTCATCGTCCTGATTGACATAGATGGTATAGTTGTCGCCGGTCAGCTTGATGTCGTTTTCAAAGGCCATGATCTGCAGCTTGGCGGTAGCCAGCTGGTTGTGGCTCATCGGACCAGTGTAGTGGGCGTACAGGCAGTTCTTCACCCGCAGCACAGCGTCCATGTGGTAGCCGGGCTCCATCTGGGTGATCATCTGGGTAGCCTGCTGCATCATGTACAGTTCCGGCACATGATCCGGGCCGGTACCCATCTTTACCGCCTGCACCAGCGGGCCGATAGGCTGTGCGCCGTTGCTCTTCATAAAGTTCTGCATCTGGGTCAGGATGACCGGCAGATTGCCCAGTTCCTCAGGGCGCACGAGGCGGGAGAGGACATTGGTTGGTCATCGCCGTTGGGATCCAGAGGACCCTTGTTTTGCCCAGAACAGTCCGGCGCTTCTCCTTTGCATCTCATTCATGATAAATTATCCCCTAATCCTGTTGCCGATATTTTAATGTTAAAGTCTTAACGTTAGCAGCAAGACAGGAGCGGTAACAGAGCCGATAGCCTCCAGCAGGCCGCCACCATAACGAGGCATTTTTGGTTTCAGGCATCATCATAATGAATTACTCCGCTTCAAATGATTGAATCAAATTATTTGCGGGGGATGCGCATCCGTTGGCCAATTTATGTAACTGAGTGCGCACTCAGTTGCAACTTAATAAGTCATGGCGTCCTCGCCATCGTCGTCTTCTTCCCCAACGACGGCGGGAGCCGGGGCGGGGCTTCTTTCTTGCGGCGGAAGATGCCCTGTTGCATATTCCACAGCTCGTAATAGCGGCCATTTTTTGCCATCAGCTCCTCATGGTTGCCGCGCTCCACGATCTTGCCGTGATCCATCACAAGGATCAGGTCACAATCACGGATGGTAGACAGGCGGTGTGCTACGATCAACATGGAGCGGTCAGCCAGCTGCTCGTAGATCATGTCGAAGATGGTGTTTTCGGTACCAAAATCGAGGCTGCTGGTCGCTTCATCAAAGATATAGAGGTTAGAGTCCTTCAGGAAGGCGCGTGCCATCGCGATACGCTGCTTCTCACCGCCGGACAGGCCGTTGCCGGCTTCCTCCAGATAGGTGTTGTACTGCAGCGGCAGGTGCGGATAAACTCATGGGCATCGGCCTTCTTGGCAGCTTCCTTCACCTCGTCCAGCGTGGCATCCATACGGGAGATGCGGATGTTGTCGTAGATGGTCTTACTGAACAGCTCGATGTTCTGGGGCACATAGGCAATGGCGCGGCGCACCGAACTGTTGGTGTACTCGGCCAGATTGCGCCGTTTATGTCGATCTCGCCGCCTCGGGGTCGTAGTACTTCAGCAGGAGTTTGGTGATCGTGGATTTGCCGCTGCCGCTGCCGCCCACCAGCGCCACCTTTTTACCGGCGGGAATGGTGAAGCTGATGTGATCCAGCGCGGGAGCGCGGTTGCCGTAGCGGAAGGTAACGTCCTTGAACTCGATGTCGCCCTCCACCTTGTCCAGCTCGCTCTGCACACCCTCGGCGGTCGTCTTTCGTACTCGGAGGGGTAGTCCATGATCTCGGTCAGACGCTTCATGGAGATCTGTGCTTCCTGGATCTGCATCTGCAGCCGATCAGGTTGCTCAGGGGGGAGGTGAAGTAGCCGGACAGGGTGCTGAAGGCCATAAAGCCGCCCAGCGTCATCTCGCCGTTCAGCACCTGCGTGATGCCCACGTAGGTGGTAAGCATACTGAAACCGGTGGAGATGAAGGAAGAGATCAGACCCTGCGTGGTGCTGATGCGGCTGGAGCGCAGGCTGATCTTCAGGCTCTTCATGTACTCGCGTTCAAGATTATCCAGCTCGGTCTGCTCGTTGGCGTTGCACTTGACGGTCTCGATGCCGCGCAGGCTCTCGATCATCTGGCTGTTCAGCGCAGCAGACTGTGCCATGCTCTCTTCGTTGATCTTTTTATAAGGCTGCTTGTACATCAGCACCAGAAGGATGCTGACCAGAGCCATGAACAGCGAGATGGAGAACAGCATGGCGTTCATGCGGAACAGAATGATACCGGTGATGACAGCCATGGAGATATCCATCACAAGGCTCAGCGCGATGCTGGTAAAGATAGATTTGATGGTGTTTGCGTCCGAGTAACGGGTGGTGATATCACCAGTCTTGCGGGTGGCAAAGAACTTCATGGGCAGGTTGAAGATGTGCCCGAAGTAACCCAGCATCAGCGGGATATCGATCTTGATGGACAGATGGATCAGCACCCATTGGCGCACAAAGCCGATCAGCGTGCTGGTAATGCTGACCACACTGAACACCAGGATCAATGTGACCAGCAGGCTGTTCAACCCGTAGGGCAGCACCTCGTCCATCAGGATCTTATTGAACATGGAGGACGCGATGCCCAGAATGGTGGTGATGATCGAACTGAGGATGGCGTAGAAGAACAGCTTTTTCTGGGGCAGCAGCAGGTTGATATACCGCTTCATCATGCCGCCCTTTTCAATCTTGCCGCCCTTGAACTCCGAGGTGGGGTTCAAAAGCAGCAGAACGCCGGTAAAGTTCTTGTAGAACTCGTCCAGACTGATCTTTTTCAGTCCCGGCCGGGAACGCCGATGATAACGTAATCCTTGCACTTATGCTTTTTGCCCTTTTCCTCTTCTTCCTCGTCGGCTTTCCGGCCTCTTCTTCTTTGCGGACATGCTTGCGGCGGGCCATCATCGTCCTTGATGGTGGTCTTTTTGAACATGACAACAAAGTGAGCCAGACCCTGATCGGTGATGACCTGTGCAATACAGGGAAGCGAGAAATCGCTCAGAAAGTTTTCGCGGTCCACGCGGACTGCGGCGGTGGTAAAACCAAGTTCATTGGCGGCTTTTTGCAGGCCTACAAGGTTGGTGCCTTTCAGGTCGGTGCCCATCATATCCCGCAGGCGGGTAATGGTAACTTCCTTTTTGTAGTGCAGGCACACCATGGCCAGACAGGCAGCCGCACAGTCGGTGGTATCGTGCTGCCGGACGTAGGTATAACGCATAGCAGAGTGCTGCAATGTCCAACCTCTCCGTCACCTGTCGGTGACACCTCCCCTTGTAGGGGAGGCCTTGGCAGTTCGCAAAGCTCATGGGTTAAATAGTCCCGTTGGTTTTGACACACGAACAAAGGCTTCTTTCGCCTCCCTATAAAGCAGCGCATAGCCCCCTGCTTTGCTCTGCCCTGATGCGGAAACAGAGCAAAGCAGAGGCCAAGCTGCTTATCAAAAAAGAAGGAGCGCCTACCCTTTGATCAAGTCATCACTCTAAGAAATTTTACTCAAATCTCCTAAAGCTTGGGTGTAGTATAACACAATACGGTGCTTTCTTCAAGAGGACATTTTTAAGAAACCATTAATTTTTGAAAAAATGTGAAAAAGGTTCCAAAATCGTAACAAGAAATGCAAACATAAAGGCGGCAAGCCTTTCGACTTGCCGCCTTTATATCAAACAAGTTTAGATTAGAACTTGCCCTTGGTGCCCAGAATCTTAGTCTCCTTGACATAAGACTTAGCATCAGCAGTGCCCAGCTGATACACAGCAGCAGACAGGCCGACAACCTGCATGAACTTGTTGAAGCTGTTCAGCTCAGTGGTCTTGCCACTAATGCCGTACTTCACGATGGAACCCAGACCACCCTTGTCAGCGCTGAAGATGGAAGAGCCGGCACCGTCGCCGCCCCAGTTACCACCGAACATAACGCCCAGAGTGGTGCTGACCAGCTTGGAGACATAAGAGTTGCCAATGATGGTCACCAGGTTGGTGTTGAAAGTCTTGACATTAGCAGCGGTCCAGATCGGAGCGGTAACAGAACCGATAGCCTCGATCACGCCGCCGCCGACGACATAAGTCATCTCGTTCTCTGCAACAACAGAGAAGTTTGCAGGCATCATCATAATGAATTACTCCCTTCAAATGAATGAATCGTATTAAAACGGCCCCTCCGTGGATGCGCATCTCACAGCGGACCTATGTAACCGAGTGCGCACTCGGCTCCATCGAACTTAAATATATCAGGTGTTGCAAATGGGCAGAACCCACCCTTGACCAGATATAACAGCTTTATAGTACCACACAATTCCAGCTTCCACAAGGGGAAAACGGAAAAACGTGACAAAAAACCTTTAAAGCTTGGTAGTAGTGTAACACAAGATGGCAGTTTCTTCAAGAGGACATTTTTTAAGAAACCGTTAATTTTTGAAAAAACTGTGAAAAAAGCAACAAAACTGTTACACACGCAACGTAAAAAACAAGCGGTGAACCGTAAAGCTCACCGCTGCTGTGGCGCCTCTTGCCTGACTCGAACAGGCGACACCCTGATTAACAGTCAGGTGCTCTAACCGACTGAGCTAAAGAGGCAGATCTTCAATTTGGTGCCGTCCACTGACTGCAAGTGATATTATACCGCAGATTGCCACAGATTGCAAGGGCTTTTTGCGTTTTATTTGGGTGCAACCTCTCCGTCATCTTCGCTCACGCTCGATGCCACCTCCCCTACGAAGGGGAGGCTTTGGTGCTTCCGTAAAGTTTTGATGTTCTTCCGTTAAATTATTCGAAACGAAACCTCTTTGCCAATGCCTCCCTTTTTCAGGGGAGGTGGCACGCCGTCAGGCGTGACGGAGAGGTTTAGCCCGCAGACGCCTGCCAACCACACCAGCGCCCGGCATCTTCCGGGGCAGCAATGCCGACGCGGGCTTCCTCCGACAACTTTCCCTCTCCCGGGATGCTATAACGATGAAAAGGGGGCGGGTGTATCAAAACAGTCATCTATCTGGATGTGCTCCTGCTGACCAATTTTGTGCTGGGAGCGCTGTTCCTGCTGGCGGCGGGACTGGTCAGCGGCCAGCGGTGCAGCGGCGGGCGGGCTCTCTGCGGGGCGGCGGTGGCCGCGGCTTCCTCGCTGGCGCTGCTGGCCCCCACAGCGCCGTGGAGCGTCGGGCTGCTCTACAAGGGCGGCACCGGGGCGCTGGCCGTGGCCGCGGCCTATGGCTGGCCGGGGTGGCGGGCTTGTGCGGCTGCTGGCGTGGTTCTGGCTGCTCAACCTGATGCTCACCGGGGCGGTGCTGCTGCCCGGGGCCCGGATGGAGGTGAACAACCTCAGCGTCTATCTGCCGCTTTCGCCGGAGGTGTTGCTGGTGAGCGCCGGCTGTGTGTACGGCGGGCTGACGTTGGCCCTCCACCTGCTGGGGACGGAAAAAAGGCCTGTTTTCCGGCAGAGCTGGAGATAGCGGGCGTGGTGCTCCATGTCCGGGCGTTCCACGATACCGGGTTTGGGGTGCGGGAGCCGCTCTCCGGCTGCGGGGTGGTGCTGGTACGCTTTGCGGCCGTGGAAGCCCGGCTGCCGCCTGCCTTACGTACTTATTTAAAAGAAACGTTTTCCGGGAGCGGCATCCTGCCCCCGCCGGAGCTGGGGGTGCGGCTCGTCCCCTGCGATACCGTGGCGGGGCACTGCCTGCTGCCTGCCGTCCCAGCGCAGGCGCTGCGTTGGACGGTTCGGGGACGGCAGCAGACACGGCATGGCCTGTATGCCGCCTTTTGCGATACGCCGCCCCCGCCCCCGGGCTGGACGTTGCTGGTGGGGTCGGATGTGATGGAGGGATCATGATGCTTCAAAGATTGAAACTGCTGTTTGATCGGCTGTGGGCTGCCCTGGCCTGCCCGGGCGGGGTACACTATGTCTCCGGGGCGCAGAGTCTTCCGCCGCCCCTGACGCCGGAGGAGGAAAAGCAGCTCCTTGCCCGGATGATGGCAGGTGACGCTGCCGCCCGGGATGAGCTCATCACCCACAACCTGCGGCTGGTGGTCTACCTGGCCAAAAAGTACGAGAGCAGCGGGGTGCCGCAGGAGGACATGATTTCCATCGGTACCATCGGGCTCATCAAGGCGGTGAATACGTTCACGCCCGAGCGGAACATCAAGCTGGCAACCTATGCCAGCCGCTGCATTGAAAATGAAATTTTGATGTACCTGCGCAAAAGCTCGAATCGCAGGCAGGACGCCAGCATCGACGAGCCCCTCAACATTGACGGCGACGGCAACGAGCTGCTGCTTTCGGATGTGCTGGGCAGCGACGAAAACCAGGTGGGCCTCCGGCTGGAGCAGGACGCCGAGCGGGCCAGCCTCCGCCGGTCGGTGGAGCAGCTGAACCCCGGGAGCGGCAAATCATGGAGCTGCGCTTCGGCCTGCTGGACGGCGTGGAGCGGACCCAGAAGGAGGTGGCAGACGCCATCGGCATCAGCCAGAGCTATATTTCCAGGCTGGAAAAGCGCATCATCCGAGACCTGCGCAAACAGTTAGAAGAAACCTAACCGAGTCCGCAGGGCCCGGCATCCGCCGAAAATGGAAACCTGCTCGTTTGGCGTAAACTTGCCCGGCCTGCCAAGGGCTCCCCTATTAGGGGAGCTGGCGAGCGAAGCGAGACTGAGAGGTTTAATTTCCCATGAATGGGATACACCCTCCCCGCCCATACTTCCGGTGAAGTCCAAACGAAACCGGAGGGCGGGGGATGTACAACAAAGTCGAACTGTGCGGCGTCAATACTGCGGAACTGCCGGTGCTGTCAGAGCAGGAAAAGCGCCAGCTGCTGACCCGGGCGCGGGCAGGGGACCAGAGCGCCCGCCAGAGCATGATCGAGGGCAACCTGCGGCTGGTGCTCAGTGTGGTGCAGCGGTTTGCTCAGCGGGGCGAGAACCTGGACGACCTGTTTCAAGTGGGCTGCATCGGGCTCATCAAGGCCATCGACAACTTCGATCCGGCCCAGCAGGTGCGGTTCTCCACCTACGGCGTGCCGATGATCATCGGCGAGATACGGCGGTTCCTGCGGGACAACAACGCCCTGCGGGTGAGCCGCAGCCTGCGGGATACGGCCTACCGGGCCATGCAGAGCCGGGAGCAGCTGGAAAGAAACTGGGCCGGGAGCCGACCGTGGAGGAGATCGCCCGGCAGGCCGGGATGTCCCGCCGGGAAGTGGCGGCGGCGCTGGAATCAGTGGTGGAGCCCATCAGCCTCGAAGAGCCGGTCTATACCGATGGCGGGGACGCCATGTATGTTATTGACCAGGTGCGGGACCCGGACGGTGAGGACAGCTGGATCAGCGGGCTGCAGTTCCGGCAGACCGTGGCCGGGTTGACCCCGCGGGAGAAGAAGATCATGGAGCTGCGCTACCTCAAGGGTAAGACCCAGATGGAGGTGGCCCAGGAAATCGGCATCAGTCAGGCACAGGTGAGCCGGCTGGAAAAGGCGGCGCTGGGGCAGTTCCGAACCGGGGAAAAATAACAAAACCGGCGTGCAGAGCCCGGAAAGGGCGGACCGCGCGCCGGTTTACTGTGATATTTTCAGGGAGAGTGTTGATATTTACGGCGGGTAGCCGCTCCGCCCCGCAGATGGCGTTCTGCTTTGTTGCGGGCCAGCACAGCCTGCACCTGAGCGAACAACCCTGGACTGACCGCCCGCAGGCGGGTGGAGACGTCTTTGTGGACGGTGGATTTGCTGCATCCAAAGGCCTGTGCGGCGCCCCGCACCGTGGCGTGGTGCGCGACGATGTATTCACCCAGCTGGACTGCCCGCTGTTCCGGATCTCCTTTCATGGCCAACGCCTCCCGCCCTGAATTGCTTACTAGAAAATATGCGGCCCGGAGCGGCAATATGTCTGCCGGGGCTTGACATTTGCCCTGCGGCGGATATACTGGAACTGGACATAAAAACAGGGGCGCCGAAAGGCTGAGATCTGCACGTGGCAGAGTACCCTCGAACCTGATCCGGGTAATGCCGGCGTAGGTAGTTTGCGGAAAGTCCGGATTTTTCACAAACAGCCCATGCGCCTGCGGAATGCGGGCGCGTTTTTGTTTTTGTGTACTATTTATAAGAGAAGAGGAATCTCTATGTCCAAAACCTATTCCAAGACCCGCATCCTGGTGGAGTGCGCTCTGATGATCGCCATTGGCACGGTGCTGTCCAATATCAAGATCTTCACCATGCCCAACGGCGGCTCTGTTACCCTGCTGAGTATGCTGCCGTTCGTGCTGGTGTCGTTCCGCCACGGCGTCAAGTGGGGACTGTTCACCGGTCTGGTGAACGGCTGCCTGCAGATGCTGCTGGGCTTCTGGGCACCTCCGACCCCGACGTTCATCTATTTCCTGGGCGAAGTGCTGCTGGACTATCTGGTGGCCTTTATGGTTCTGGGTACCGCAGAGTTGTTTGCCCGTCCGTTCAAGAACCGGATGGTCGGCGTGGCCGTCGGTACCGCTGTGGCAGGTTTCCTGCGGTTTATGTGCAGCTTCCTGTCCGGTGTCCTTGTCTGGGGCAACCTGAGCGACGGCCTGAGCGCCTGGACATACAGCCTGGTGTATAACGCCAGCTACATGCTGCCCGAAACGCTCATCACCGTGGTGGGCGCTGTGCTGCTGATCCGTGTTGCACCACAGATCTTTGACCGCCAGTATGCCAAGGCCTGATGGCATAGGAAACGGAATGAACCATAAAAATCTCCGCCGGAGCTGTAGATGTAAACCGTTGACAAGTCTGACGTTGCCTGCTATAATTACTAGCGTCGTCACGGACGACAACAAACATCTGGGGGTTTAGCTCAGCTGGGAGAGCGCTTGCATGGCATGCAAGAGGTCACCGGTTCGATCCCGGTAATCTCCACCAATCAAGAGCAAAACGAACACAGAACCACCATTCAAATGGTCGGCAATGTGTTCGTTTTGTTTTGTGAGATTCCAAATGTCATCCTGACATGAAAAAAGCGCCCACGTTACCATCATCGGCAGCGTGGGCGCTTTTCTGTCTTAATTTACCGAAAATCGGAAAAATTTCCCGAAACATAGGGTTTTCTGCCAAAATGCAGACAAGCCGGGTACATATCGGCTAAAATTTCGGTAAAAGGAGACAAAAGGCTATGATTAGAATTTTGCTGTCTACCCGCCTCGGCGAAAGGCGGATGACACAGAGCGAACTTGCACGTGCAACAGGGATTCGCTCCCAGACCATCAATGAGCTGTACCACGATTTTGCAGAGCGAGTCAGCCTGGATGATCTCGACCTCATTTGCGAGGCCCTGGACTGTGAACTGGATGACCTCATCGTGAGAGAGCCCAACCCGGAGCGTAGGGTCAAAGAGGTGCGGCACATCCCTCAGACCGTGAACAAGTCTCGCAAGAAATAACCTCTCCTGCCCGGATGCGTCAAGCGTCCGGGCTTTTTTTTCGTTCTCATCCGGCACGAATTCCAGAAGATCTGCGGGCTGGCAGTCCAGAACGGTGCACAGCTTGTCCAGAACGTCCAACGGAATATGCTTGACGGAGTTGTTGTTCATGCCCGACAGAGTGGGCTGGCGAATCCCGGTCATTGCGACCAAATCCTTTTGTTTGATGCCTTTTTCGGCAAGCACGGCTTTCAACTTGATGCGAATCATGTAAGCACCTCCCTTTTCTTCACTATATCACACTTACCTGAAAATTGCAACGCTTTTCGTAAAAATATTTACGAAAAATGTTGTTTTTTACTATTGACATACAACGAAATTCGTTGTATAATATAGACATAGAGAGGAGGTTACGAGGTGCAAGGGAGCAACCCAAAGGGGGTGATGCTCCATGACAAGCAAGGAATTCGCAAAGCTCACCAGAGCCGAGCAGGTAGCCCGCTTTGAAGCATACAAAAAAGCGGCTCAGGATCGCACCCTGAACCGCTAACCGCTAAAAGCCCGTTATCCACAAGCCCCTTGCACCTCCATTTTATTTTTTTTATTGAAGATTTGTCAAGAGTAAATCGGAGGTTTTCAGCATGAAGTTCATTGACATCAACCGAGAGTTCACCGCAGCAGCCAACAGCTACATGGCGCAGGGCTACTACATCAACGCCGGAACGATGGGCGGAAGCCAGGGCGAGGTCGCTCACATCGACCTCACAAACGGCACCGAGATCATCCGGGTGCTGCTCACCACATTCAACAACTACCTTGGCACCGAGGTGTGGAGCTGATTGTTGGCCGGGTCAAGGACGACATCAAGCCCAATCAGGAAGACCGCTGGAACACCGTCTGGAATGAGCGTCTGGAGGTCATCAGCAACAAGAAGTTCTACCGTCTGAACAACCGCGCACAGGATGGATTCTACGGCACAGAGGAGGAAGCAAACGCCGCCGAGGAGAAGCGGTTTGACCGCTATAAGAGCCGCCGCAGCAATGACAGTGCGGTGGATGTGACCACAAAGGCCGCTCCGATCGTCAAAAAGTACATCCACGAGAAGTTCGGTGTCCGGCGCGTGAAGATGGACGACATCAAGGTCGTCAAGCACGGTGGCCGCTACACCGTCACCTACCACAAGCACGCTGCACAGCTGCACTAAGGGGAGGGCAAAACAATGAAAAAGGTAATCTTTACTTACGATTCCAAGGACATGAAGCACGGTCAGAACGGCGAAATCGGCGAGGCCAGTGCCTCTATTCTGGTGGAAGACGAGCGGGCAAAGAAATCCATGCCGCATTCAATGAGGATCGTGCGGACCATACCGCCTACTTCATCCGTGAGCGAGCAATCGGTTTCTGCTGGAGCTGCGAACATCTGCGTGGCCGTGGCTACATCGAGGGCAGCCTCAAGACCGTGGAAGTCAAGGAGGTCTAAGACATGAAACTCTACAAATACACTGGCACCATTTCCGAGGTTTCCTTCCGCAACAGAACGGCTTGCGATATCAAGCTGTACGATATGAACGACCGCGACAAGGCTCCCACCCGGCTGGAGGTTTTCGGCGCCCTCGGAAAATACATCTTGGATATCGAGGGCACCGATGCAGAAGAGCGGTACATCCCGAACGTTTTCTACTTTGATGACAACCTGTACCTGTGGCGCATCGAAGTTCCCGGCGGGTGCGATTGGCCTGCAAAGATTATCACCCAGTCGCCTGACGACATTGACCAGCTGGAGATCTTCGGAGAGCGGGAGTACATCGAAACCAGCAAGCCGAAGTCCATGCCCGGCGAGGAAGTGAACCGCTGGCTGATGTGGGAACGCCAGAACATGAAGTAAGGAGGTTGTGACCATGTTCAGCATTACTGATAACGAGAGGCTGCGTGATGCGTACGCACTCCTCATGTTCATGCAGCACGATATTTCAGCCTCTGCCGAAAAGAAAGCCGCTGTGAAAAACTTGGCCGCAACCGTCAAGATGGAGATCCGGGCCTACAATAACCGCCCCGTTTCCAATGTGCGCATTATCAGTGCCGACTATGACGGCCGCCTGGAGCTTGTTCAGCTGCCTGATGAATTGGACAAGGCGCACAAGGCTGATGCCGCCGACTGGTTCCGCGGCAACTGCTATCTGGAAGCTTACAATAGCCCCTATGACTGCACAGGGCAGGAGTTCACGAATTGGTTCTATCTGTTCCGGCGGCGCGGTCACTGGTTTGCATATCACTCGGTTAGCCGAGACGTTTGAGGAGGAAGTACAATGACGGACGAAAAAGCTATTGAGAAGATGGTCTATGACCAGCAGCAGGGCTGGCCGCTGTGCCCCCGCTGCGGCGAGAGGATGCCGGACAAACTGACCCACGGAGCACTGAGCCGCCACGCCAATGGCGTGTACATCTGTGAGGCTTGCGGCACCGATGAAGCCCTCCGGGACTGGACCGGGAACGTCAAACCGCTGTCCGACTGGGTGCTGGTTCGCGTATACAATGGAGATCTTCGGAGGTAATCGATATGGAAGAAATGCTCCTGTCACTGAATGGGCCGTGGTCAAAAACACAGCCTGCATCGGCTACTGTGTCATGGCGATGCGCAACGCCGGTTTGAGTGAGAAGACGCAGCGCAAAGTTCTTGATGAACTGACCCGGTGTTTCGACGACGTGAGTGTTGAAGACGCTGCACAGATGAAGTTCTAAACAAACAAAAAATCCCCCTACACTGGCCCGAAGGTCAATGCAGGGGGATTTTTGTGCGCTACCGAGGTAGCCAAATATAAAATCAAGAGTGGACCATGCCGGGCCGCTCTCTACAAAAGCCGAAGCTTTTCAAGTGCCTCTATTTTACACGGCACTCATGCAGCAGTCAAGACTTTTTGCCCAGTGCTGCGGTCATAACATCAAAGGCGTGTTCGATGACAGCATCCAGCACCTCGTCGGTGATGGCCCAGCGGATAGCCGCCGGGCACTTGGCGCGGAGAGCGGCGAACAGCTGCTTCTTCTTTTTTGGCACCCTGCCCGCTGCCCATGATGGACAGCTCGGCCTTTTTCGACCAGCTCCAGAGCCAGATCCTTGACGGTGGCCTTGTAGCCCAACCGGATACCGCCGATTGCCAGTGCGATAAAACCCGCCAGCATCAAGATGATGGCGACGGGAGTGGGAATAAAGTTCAGCATAGCTTCCATGGTATTGCCTCCTATAAGCATGCAGAATCTTTTCCCTCGTATTCTTTCTGGTCGAAGATAACGAGTTTGCCGTCTGTGCATTTCAGCGACAAGCCGGCATCATGGCACAACTGCGACAGGAAGTCGATGTCAGAGCAGCGGTACTGCTCCACACGCTTATACTCAGGATCCTTTTTCGCAAGGAACTGGGACTTCATACCGTTCTTCTTCGCCATTTCATTGGCGATGCCGGATAACTTGTACTTTTCCCAGCCCTTGCTCTGCTTGGTCTGCCGGATCTGGCTGGTATAGGGCAGCCCCGTGGCCTTTATGGTGATAATGTCGGGCGGGCCGGATGCGTTTATGCTATCCAGCTCAAACTCCCCGCAGTCCAGCGCCTCATCCTTTCCGTCAGAGTGCCAGTTACAGGCCGTGATGGTAGCCCGGATTTTCAGGCCACCTTCACTGCTGCCGGAAGAACTGCCGCCAGATTTACCGGAGATCTCGCTGGCATCGACCCAGCCATAGACCCGGGACGTTCCGTCCGTGTGAATAACATGGTACGGGTGCAGCGCGCCCTGCTTGATGATGGTGATCTTGGCCGGGCCAGCCTTTGGTGTTCCGTTTGCCTTTTTGTCGGTAGATGCCTTGTAGTGTGGACCGCCAAGGAACTGCACCACGTCACCAACCTTGTAGCCATCAGAAGATGCGGCCGACACATCGCCGTCCAGCATCTTCTGGAGCCAGTCGGTCATCCAAACGCCCTCCCGGTCTTGGAGTTTGATCTGCAGGTCGTCACTGGCATCTTCCTCATTATCGGTAAATGTCAGCGACAGCAGGTAGGGCTTGATGCTGCTGGTGATGTCCACGCCGTCAAACTCCACAGTACACTCGGCATGGCGGGCGGTATTTTCGTCGCTCATGTGACCACCTTCTTCCACGGGGGCAAGGTAGAGCTGGTTTGTGTCTCGGTATCCGGGAGCGTCAGAACGATTCCGGCCGGGAACACAAAATAGCCCAAGTGCTGCGGATACTCTGTTTTTAACTGTGCGGAGTCCTGTTTCCATGCTTTCAGGGCAATGGGTTGTCCGTCCAGTTTTTCTTTCAAAATACGGCGGGCGGCATAAAACAGCCGTAACTCCGCATCGTGGGATGTTTCAAATTTCTCCCTCTGTTTCTTAAACTTGATATTGTTCAATTCCGTATGAACAGGTTTTAGCCGCTGGTAATTCTCGCCCTCCCGTATCAATTCCTGCAATTCCTTTATCCGGGCAGATTTCTTTTTTTCATGGAGTCGCTTAACGCTTCAAATTCTTCGTTGACAGAGGAAAGACGCTCCTGCAAATCCTCTAATGTGAGCAGCTTGTTTTCCGTCAGATAATTGACGGCTTCGGCAAACTGCTTTAAGTTTCCGGTTCTGGCTTTATTGCTCCATGCCCCTGCGTTGCGCTGGTTGTAATAAGCGATCAACAGGTCGGCAAGGCTCGGTGTCTGCGGTTTGGAAAGTTCTTCTTTTACCTCTGCCATCCAGACAAACAGGGCTTTGATCTTCTTCCTCACATCCTGCATGAGCCGGTTGGTAGCTTTAATCCAGCGGTTCAGTTCCCCTTTCTCGGTGCGGATGCCTTTGCTTCCATCTGCCGGACATTAGCGCCCTCGTGGACAGTAGGTATCAGGTCAAGCCCCTGCCGCACATAGGAACGGTGGTCGATACGCACATCCAGCCCTTTTTCCTCAAATTTTGTATTAACGGCAGCCGCCCACTGCTCCCGCCAGTGTTCCAGCGTTTCCGGCTCATGCCAGTCTGTTGTATGGACAGCGTTAAACATATAATCGCCGTTTTTATCCCGGATTCGGTTTCCATCTTCATCAAGAAGATATTCCCGACGCTGTTTTTGTCCCCATGTGCCATCCGGGTTCAAAGGGCGCATGGTTGTCATCACATGAAAATGCGGGTTAGGGATGCCGCCGTCCTCTTTCTCCGGGCTGTGAAAAGCAAGGTCGGCAATCATGCCTTTTGTCACAAACTGCTCCTGTACGAACTTCCTCGCCAGCTCCATGTTTTCTTCCAGCGTCAATTCATTCTGCATGGCAATATCAAAGGAATAGGCAAGCTGTGCTTTTGGATGTTTCTCGCAGTTCTCCACAGCATTCCAGAGGGTCGCCCGGTCAAGATATATTTCCGGCGCATGGGGCGGCAGCATGATTTCCGAAGCGATCACGCCGCCCTTTTTGGTGTAGTCGCTGACTTCTCCATAGTAGCTGCTGTAAAGACGCTCCCCGGCTCGATAGGCTGCGCTGGCAATGGCGCTCTGACCGGCGCTGCGCTTGATCTGTGCGATTGAAAAATGATAAAGTGCTATCCTTAGTCACCGCCTTTCTCCTGCCCGGAAATACGGGCGTGGTTCTCTGTGGCAGACCGGATGAAATGCTCCGCCTGCGGCAGATTCAAAATGCTTTCCATGAGGGAATAAAATTCCGCTTCGGATAGCTCCTTTGTCTGTGGTGCAATGCTCTCAATAGCTGCCCCACGGGTAATCAGCCGGTGCGTCCTCTGTTTCCGGGAACCGCTTTCCAGATACGCCTGCCGGTTTTTCAAACGCTGCATTTTCCGTTTTTCCTGTTCCAGCAGGACAGTGGTTTTTTCATATTCCTGCTTCAACTGTTCCAAAGATTTTTCCATGTTCTCACATCCTTTGCTGATAAGATAAAGAAAGACCATCCGCAGACAGTCCGTGTGTCAGTGCTTCTATAAAACCCGATGAAAAGGGAAAACCGCAGAGCGGATTTCTCTTTCGGCGGGTACACAGGGGATAGCCGCTTTAGCGGCGCAAGGGGGTGTAGCCACCTTGTCGGAGCGAAGCGAACGCAGACCTCGGATTGCTGATTTTATCAGCGGCAGAGGTAAGCTCCGCAGGACGCACGATACATGGTCTTTAGACTATGTATAGAAGTGCGCCCTTTAGTTCCTAAAGGGATTTTGCCGTTTCCGGCAGTCCTGTCCTTTTTCTTGGAACGCTTGGAAAGATACTTCGGGCAGTCAACCACAACCGCCCGGAAGCTCTGTTTACATTCGTGCTGGCATTTCCGGCACAGTTCGTTGTAAGTGATACGGCTGCGGTCATTTAAGAAGAAAGACCATTCCAACCGCCGCTTGTTACTCATTCTTGCCATAACCGGCTCCTTTCTCCGTTTCTATCTGATGTACGCAGATAGGCTGTTTTGATGTAGCGTCTCGGTATCATTTTTAAGTTTTTTTCCCTCTGTATGCCCCTTTGGAAAGTGCGGCAGTATTGCAAGTCAGGGAATGATACCTCACGCTTATTTGTCGCTTCCCGGTACGGTTTCGGAGCCTTTTGCCATCCATTCAAAGAAAGCAATTTTGCTGACCTTGATAAGTCTGCCCCTGCGGAACGCTGGAAAGCCGGGGTGTGTACCAGCTCATAGGCGCTCGCTCTTGAAATTCCCATAATCCGCTGAATGTCCGCCACATCCAGAACCAGCGGTAAATCCTCGTAGCTGTTCAATCTCTTTTTATCGTTCATTCTGTTCCTCCCATAAATCAAATAGGTTAAAATGCTTCCTGTTGCCGTTCTCCCCAAAAGCCGTTTTCCTGCCCCATTCCTGCGGTGTTTCCCTGCATTGGTGCGCCGAATGCGTCACTTCTCCTGCCGGTCATATCCCTTTTGGACGGTCATTCACTTGTCAAGGTACTGTGCGGTACGAAATTACCAACCGCAATCATCATAGCGTACTATCCTTGACAAAACAATGATTCTGCGATACCATGAGTGTAACGGATATAACTGAATTATATAATTACCATAAACAAAGGCAGGGGATAGGGATGGAGAATCAGTTTATACGGCATGAGCCATGTTTTGAGAGAATTTTGTTTGTCCTGACGCTGGACAGGAAGAAAATGAAAGAGCGGATTTTGATTGGGGAAGAACAGCAGATCCGCTTCCGTCTGAACGGGAGCCAAAACGCAGAGGTGCTTTGTGATATGACACGCCCACTGGGAACTTTTTTGATAAACTTTGAGCGTGACACGGACAGAGACTGGAACTTATACGGGCTTTCTCCGCTGCGGCAAGCTCTCCACTCCAACCGATGGAAACAGCCGGAGCTGGAGCAGGCGGCAAGCGAATTTCTTTGGGAGAAATATCTTAGCAACGACCCTCTGAAAATGTATGTGGCGTTCCGTATCTGGAACAGCTATCTGCTTGCCAGAGAACCCCGTGACCGTAACGCTGCCTGTGACCGCTTCATGGATAAAATGAGCAGACTGACCGGGGTATTCCAAAACGAAACCATGAGCTTTGACAGGGAGACAGGAAAACCGAAACAATTTCAAGCTGGCAGCCTTTATTTCAAAGGCGCACCGTCAGAAGATACCCGGCTTGACCTCTGGTTCCCGGACAACCGGCGCACAGAAGAATGTGTGTCTGCCTATGCGTCCCTCTACCCGTTGATTACCTATTATCTGAACAGGCTGAATGACTGGGGGCTTTGCTTCCGGCGGTGCAAGGTCTGTGGAAAATATTTTCTGGCAAAGAGCCAGCGGTATGAGCTGTGCAGCGACAAGTGCCGAAAAGCACAGGCGCTTCAAAACAAGCGGGAATTTGACGAGAGGTCAAGAGAAAATAACTATGACCTGCTTTATAAAAATGAATGCCAGAACTGGCGCAACAAAATAAACCGGGTAAAAAATACCGCAGGCTTTCCGGCTGACCGTCTGGAAAAAATACAGGCTTCCTTTTCCGACTTTAAGAAAGAAGCCTTACAGAGAAGGCTGTAAAAACAGGAACGGCCAGCCCGAAAGAATTTACGGACTGGCTGTATCAGCAGAGTAATGTAATTGTTGAGCTGACCGAGATATGAAAAACTTTCTATCGTCAATTTCGCATTATTGCAATAACAGATTGCTTCTTCCATGAATGGTAATATTATCATCAAACTTTTGGAAGAACTATAAATGTCCGAGGTGCCTTTGATTTCGACAAAAAAACAGGCTGAATTGTTACAAAGCTCGGACATTTCAAAAATTTTTTGAGAAATGGCGAAAAAAGCGGGGCAGCACACGCCGCCCCGCCGATCCCATACGGTTATTCCATCGCCCGCATTTGTTCAATCAGGGATTGCTTTTTCTGTCTGCGGATTGTCCATACAGACAAGATCAGTTCCATTCCGAACAATACCAGAATGAACAGTCCCATTTCCAAAACCGGGAATTTGTAAGGCACTACATTTCCGGCAAAAGCTCCTATACTCATTTTTCTGCAAGCAAAGATGGAAGCCGGAAGCCCAACGATCAGCGTCGCCAATGTTGCAAAGAGCGCATAGCACAGCCCCTCACAGATGTTCATTTTACATAGCTGTTTTTGTGTTAGGCCGATAGAACGCAGAATACTGTTTTCCTGCTTTCGGGCTATCTGGTTAGAGAGTGTCGTATTGATAAGGTTGATAACGCCAAAGAGAAATACCAACCATGAAAGTATCTCCATACTGCCAAACGCAAAAGAATTTGTCATTTCTTCATATTCAATCACTGTATTGATTTCATCTAAGGCAATATTACTATGGCTGGCAACAATATTTTTCAATTCAGCTCCCACATAGTCCGTTTTTTTAGCGTCATTTACAATGCTCCATGAATAGTCAAAAGAGGTGATTTCCGGGTGCAGTTCGTGGAACAACGCTTCTGGTGCAAAAAGAGTTGCCCCATCTAAGTGCATCCTGCCATGTCCTGAATATACCTTTGCAGGAGCGTATAACCCCGATATGGTAACAGAAACGGATGGCTGTTCTTCTCCCAAAGAAATCTCAACCGTTGAACCAACACCCATATCCTCATTCTGCTTTAGCACATTATAGTCAATTACAATACTACGGGAATCTGTTGGCATGGTTCCCTCTGTCAGAGCCGCTTCAACTGCCGCATAATTCTGGTCGGTCAGCATATCGCACATACCACCAGCTTGATGAATCTCTGTTTTATAAGTTGCATGGAGAGATTGCCTGCTTGGAATTATATCTGTAACGCCATCAATAGATAAGATTTTCTGCTTTAATTCCTCATTCAATGGATTTCCCGCTGCCATAACTTTTTCGCTTGCCACTTCGGAATGCAAATAAATTTTATAGTCGCCGTCCGGGAAAAACTGTCTTGCAAGCGCCTCTGGAGAACGCAGCAAAACAATGGAGGATACCACAAGCAGAATAATTCCGCCCAAACTCAATGAGGCTACAATAGCAACGGTCTTTTTTCGGTCACGCCTAAAATTTGCAATTCCCATTGAAACAGGATTGAGCTTGATATTCTTTTTCCGGCTGCGGATGTCCTTTTGCGCCGGGGTAAAACGGACGGCTTCAATGGGGGAAATCCCTGCCGCAATTTTCACCGGCTTACGGATGGAAACAGATATCATGATCCAACTGCTTATAAGCGTTAAAATAACCGTTGCCACATAGGAAACAGCGTTAAAACCCTTGGAAAACAGGAGGAAACCGCCGCATACGCCCAGCACTGTGCCAATCAGAATCCCGATACTGCCGAGTTTGCGTCCCTCGTTCTTTACAATCCGCTTGATTTGCTTTGGTGTCGCACCAATCGTCCGAAGCTGCCCGTAGCTTTGGATTTTGTCATTGATGGAGATACGGAAGATACTCTGGATCACAATATAGCCGCCAATCAGAACAAGGGCAATCACACCTGCCATCAGTGCAAAATCAAAGGATTTAGAAGCATAGGCAAAATACTTGCTGTTCATTTTGGGCATAGGAAGCTGATATTCCTCTGCAATCTCCCTGCAATAAGAGGTCATCAGTTCTTCGCCCAACTGGTCGCTGTTTTTGAAATGGGCATAGGCGCGATAGCCAGCCGGGTCAAACCCTTTCCATTCTGTCAGGGCAGCGTTGGAAAGAATGATAGCGCAGGTATTCGCTTCTTTCATTTACGCTGTCCGTAATGCCGGTAACGACATAATCACCATGAAAACTCTCTGTATCTAAGGTCACAGTGTCCCCGATCTTGGCATTGTTTCCATAGGTGGAAAGAAAGTATTCGCTTACAACAACTTCATTTGCTTTTTCAGGAACCCGGCCCTCTAACAACTCCATCTGCGCCTTGGTAATCTCCATCATTTGCGCGTCGCAATACACATAAGACGCATGATAGCCCTGTTCTGAAAGCTCCTCACCCAGCATATAGTAGCCGCCTACGCGCTCAAACTCCGGCAGTCCTTTCAGGGTTTCAATGTCGTTTTCCTCTACGCCCAGCCAGACCGCCTCATAAGTATCGACAACCTGATTGCGCTGCATTTGTGTCAGGGAGGTAGACACAATTCCCGTAAAGCAGATCAGAAATGCCGCCAGCGCAACGGCAATCACCACCATCAGATTCCGGCGCTTCTCGCTTTGCAAACTTTTCTTTGCCAGCTTCTTTGTAATGGCGCTGGTATCATTTTCAAAAGGCCATGTCATAGCCTGCCACCTCCTTACTCCACAATCTTGCCGTCCTCAATGCGGACAATCCGATCTGCAAGACGGGCAATGTCGTCATTGTGGGTAATCATCACAACAGTTTGCCGGAACTCTGCACTGGTGCGCTTGATAAGCCCCAGCACCTCGGCGCTGGTCTTGCTGTCAAGGTTGCCGGTCGGCTCGTCGGCCAGTACAATAGCCGGTTTGGTAATCAGGGCGCGGGCAATCGCTACACGCTGCTGCTGTCCGCCAGAAAGATTGTTCGGCATATTTTTCAGTTTATCTTCCAGCCCCAGCAGATGAACGATCTCGTCCAAAAACTTCTGATCCACCGTGTCCCCGTCCAGCTCCACCGGCAGGACGATGTTCTCATACACATTCAGGATCGGAACAAGGTTATAGTTCTGGAAGATAAAACCGATGTTGCGGCGGCGGAAGATGGTGAGCTGTTCGTCGTTCTTCTTTGCCAGTTCTTCGCCTCGGACAATCACTGTTCCGCTGGTGGGAGTGTCCAGCCCGCCCATCATGTGAAGCAGGGTGGACTTGCCGCTGCCGGAGGTTCCCACAACGGCCACAAACTCACCGTCATTTACAGAGAAGTTCACGCCGTCAAGGGCGCGAGTGATATTCGGCTTTGTGCCGTAATACTTTTTTAGGTCGATGGTCTGCAAAACGCTCATATTCAAATGCTCCTTTCAAGGCTTTCTGTCTGTTGATAAAGCCATTGTAAAACCCAAATGTCCGCGAAATGTTACAGCGGCCCAAAAATTTCATTGAAAATCGGGGGTGAAATGTTACAACGCTCGGACATTTCCGCCGAAAAAAAAAATTTACGGCGGGCAGCCGGAAAAATGGCCGTCCGTCCGCGTTCTATTTTGTCGGCAGCATAATGGAAAATTCTGAACCCTTGCCCGGCTCTGAAACTACTTTGATATAGCCGCCTTGCCGTGTTACGATCTCGCGGGCCAGATACAGGCCAATGCCCACGCCCTGCTGTTCGTGTACTTCTTCCTCACGATAGAAGCGCCGGAAGATGGCGGCCTGATTGCTTTCGGAAATGCCCTTGCCGGTGTCGGCTACTTTGATTTCCACATACATTTCCCACAGCACCACCGACACAGCGATTTTCCCGCCTGCCGGGGTGTACTTCACCGCATTGTCCAGCAGGTTAAAGAGGGCTTCGGATGTCCACTTGCTGTCATGGGAAACGGTCAAATCCTCCGGGCAGTCCACAGACACGGCGATTTCCTTTTTCTCCGCTGCATACACGATCCCACTCATGGCCTGCGCCACGGTATCAAAGAGGCGGCCCGGCTTCTTATCCAACTGGATCACGCCTGTTTCCAGACGGGAGGTTTTCACAAGGGCTTGAAAAAGAAAGTCCAGCTTATCCGTCTGGCTGCGGATTCCCCGGATAAAGTCGGTGCGCTCTGCCTCGGTCATAGGCTTTTCCAGCAGGGTGTCCGTCGCCATTTTCAGATTGCTTACCGGCGTTTTCACCTGATGGGAAATATCCGATACAAGGGTCTGTAACTCCTGCCGTTCCTCGTCCACCCGGCGGCGGTTCTCCTGCATGATCTGGTAGAGCCTTGCCAGACGGTGCCCAATTCTGGCAAGCTGGGTTTCGCTGTCCTCTGGGCGCTGGGGCGCTTCATTCCCGGCGATCATGTGGTCTAAGGTCTGGCACAGGTCAGCGGTAAACTGCGACAGCCGCTTTCCAAACGCCTGCGTCAGTACGAAAATCCCCACAAGGGCACACAGCAGCAGCGCCCCGCCTGTCAGCAGCACCGCCGTCTGTTTTGTCACAAAAAACAGGACTATGGTGATCCCGGACATGGAGAGGACAAGCCCTATTGCCACCCGGCCAAACAGCCGCTTTACCGAGAGGTTTTGAACCTTCATTTTGCCTCGCCTCCCGTCCATTGATAGCCCATGCCGTAAACAGTCTTGATGTAGGGTGCGCCGCCGTCGGATTCGATCTTGCTGCGAATCCGGCTGATGGAGGTTGTCAGGGTGTGTTCGTCTACAAACCTCTCGTCTATATCCCACAGCTTTTCCAAAAGCTGCCCACGGGTCAGCACTTGCCGGGGATTTTTACGAAACAGGTTCAGCATTTTGTACTCCATCGGGGATAGGGTCAGGGGCTTGCCGTTTAGGGAAGCCGTCTGCTCCGAGAAGTCCAGAAACAGCCGTCCGTCATCGTAAATGTCCTTAGCCGGTTTGTGGTGTTCCAGCATGGCGAACATGGCTTTGATCTTCCGCTGCAAGGCCCCGATTACAAAGGGCTTTGTGATGTAGTCCACCGCGCCCACCTCATAGCCCCGTATCTGGTCGCTCTCCTGATCGTTGGCGGTCAGGAATATTACGATGGTGTCCGGGTGCTGGGGCTTTATCAGCTTGCACAGTTCAAAACCGTTCCCGTCCGGCAGGTTGATGTCCAGCAGCACTAAATCAAATTCCCGCTGGCGGATGGCTTCGGCTGCGGTTCTGGCATTTAGGGCAGAAGTCACGCCGTAGCCGTCTGCGGTCAGGTTATAGTCTAACATCTTATTCAAAAAACTGTCGTCCTCGACAATTAAAATCTGCTCCATATTCTCACTTCCTTTGCTTTTTGCAGATAGTATAACAGGCAAATGTCCGAGAATTGTTACAAGGACAAATATAATAAAAGAAATATTCATCAAATTGCTGTTTACAGCTGGTAGTGTTTTTTATGTGTACTTTGCAATTTTATCCAAAAGAAAGGACAGCAGTATCATCTTTCGAGTTTGCGGCGACCAAAGGCGATTTTTCCGCAGTAGACGGGGTTCTTCAGGATGGCACGAATCAACGTTGCGCTGAAAAGGGGAGAGGTGCCATTTTGACGGGCAAGTTTCTGAAAGCCGTGGGTCTCCAGATATTTGGAAAGACCATTTGCACCTGTGTCCGTGTTTACATATTGCTCAAAAATCGTGCGAATGGCAGGGGCTTCATCCTCATTGATTTGCAGCACACCGTCAACCAAACGATAGCCATAAGGCGCAAAACCGCCGTTCCAGCGACCTTCCCGTGCCTTCTGGATGCGACCTTCCATGGTTTGGACACGGATGTTTTCGCGTTCAATTTCTGCTACGGCAGACAGAACGGAAATCATCAATTTGCCAGCGTCTTTGGAAGAATCAATGCCATCCTCCACGCAAATCAGGTTCACACAGAAATCCTGCATTACCTGCAAGGTAGACAGTACATCGGCAGCGTTACGGCCAAAGCGAGAGAGCTTGAACACCAGCACATAGGACACGCCATCTTTACCGGACTTGATATCCTCCATCATCCGGCAGAATTGCGCACGGCCTTCAATGGATTTGCCGGACTTTCCCGCATCTTCGTATTCGCCGACGATCTGGTAGTCGTTGAAGTCTGCATAGGCTTTCATGCGGGATTTCTGTGCATCTAGAGAATATCCATCTATCTGCATGGTTGTGGAAACACGGGTGTAAATGTAAACCTTTGTCTTTTCTTGTGACATAAAAACCTCACAAAACAGTTATTTCTTGTCTGCTTTCTGCTCCAGAAACTTAATGGAATCCAGATAATCCTGCTCCACATCGCTGAGGGTTTTAGCCTTATATTTCCGATATTCGGTAGTAGCTTTGTCCACTGCCTGCTTGTGGGTCACACTGCCATTGCCAACAAGCAGCTGCTCGCCGCTCATGGTTAAAATGCGGTCAAGGTGGTTTGCCCAGTCCTGCATCGTCATTGCCTGTTCACGCTCTGCCTGACGTTCCGCAAAATCCAGATACCCGGATACAAGTTGTCCCATAGCACGAAGCTCTTTCTCATTCAGATAGTTTTTGGCAATAGTAGCTTCTCGTAAAGTGGGCTGGTTTCCTGCAAAAGTGGTCAGACCCATAAATTCCTTTTCGGCATCTGCACGGTTGTAAATGACCTCGGCGGCAGTCTGTCCGTGAATGGCATAATGGATTTTGTTCTGAACCTTTCTTGAAAAAACGAATAGAGATTTCCGCTCTCGGGTCATAGTCAATACTGGTGGCGTAGATTTCAAGCACCTGTCGATAAAACACCTTCTCCGATGCGCGGATGTCGCGGATGCGCTCTAGTAGCTCCTTGAAGTATCCGCCGCCGCCCAGATTTTTCAGGCGCTCATCATCCAGAGCAAAGCCCTTTCGCATATACTCCTTCAAAATCCCCGTTGCCCAAATACGAAACTGTGTGCCACGCTGAGATTTTACACGGTAGCCGACGGAAATGATGACATCGAGATTATAGTAATCCACCTGATAGGTTTTGCCGTCAGCGGCAGTTGTTGCAAAATTTGCAACAACTGAATCTCGTTCAAGCTCACCCTCTGCAAAAATGTTTTTGATGTGACGGGAAATTGTGGATTTGTCACGTTGGAACAACTCAGCCATCTGGTCAATGGAAAGCCAGACGGTGTCACCGTCAAAGGTAGTATCAATTTTGGTCAGGCCATCTTCTGTGGTGTAAATGAGGATGGAATTTTTAGGAGAGTCATCTGGACGATTCATTTTAAGCGCCTCGTTCCGTGTATGTAATACAGTGGAAGGGGAGACCTTACCACTGCGTTGGGACAAATATTACAAGAATATTATATCATGCTGCAAGAGTGGTATCAACAGCATCTTGTTGATTTTTGTTGTTGGTTGAGGATACTGCGTTGTCTATTTCCAAGACCGATGCGTACTTCTCAATCACATCAGCTAGAAAGGTTGCGAATGCGCTCCATTCATCGAGTGTGGGCGTAGAGCAGTCCGAAGCGGGTGGGATTGTTTTCTATACGATGAAAATTATTCAATAGGCAACTCCATTTCCTTGTAGCAGAACTTTGACAGTCTAGCGGATTTTTAGAAATATTTTTGATTCATCCGATTAAACTTTTTAAGCGTTCCAGCTTTTCCTGTGCGTTCTCTTTGCGCAAACTGACCCCAATGCAGGAGATCGGAACGCACATTTCAAGCAGGCGGTCATAGATGCGGACATGAGCAGTATCTTGTGGGTGCCGTATCTCGTCCAGCGTCAGGTTGGTGGTGACGATTAGCGGCTTCCGGCTGCGATATCGGCTGTCTATGATGTTGTAGATCTGTTCCAGTGCGTACTCGGTGCCACGCTCCATGCCGAAGTCGTCAATGATGAGCAGGGGATAACGACAGAGCTTGTCCACAACGTCGTTCCGCCCGGAAAGGCTGCCGTTTAGCTCGTTCAGGATCCGGGCAAAGTTCGTCATACGCACAGGCACCTCCTGCTCCATCAGAGTGTTCGCAATGCACCCGGCAAGGAAAGTCTTGCCTGTGCCCACACCGCCCCAGAGAAGCAATCCAAGGTTCTCTGAACGCATGGTCTGCCATTGCTCCACATAGCGGTGTGCATAGTGCATCTGTGGGCTGCGGCCATTGTCGTTTTCAAAGGTCCAGTCCAGCATTGACGGGTCAGAAAATCCCTCTGCTTTCAGCCGCCGCACAAGGTCGTTGTGCTTTTGCTGGCTGATAAGGGTTTCTTGTTTTCTCTTTCCGTGCGCTGGCAGATGCATTCGATTGGGTGCTTGTTTTTGCCCATCAGGGCAATGCCCTTTGCAAAGAACGCTTCTTTTTGGGGTGTGACACTTTCCACAATGAAGCAGGCCGTCCTTGCCATAATAATCATCGGTGTTTTCGGGAATACTGGATGGGAGCTATTCCAAAATTTTTTCGATCGTCTTTATAGGCTTTCTCTTTCCTTGAATGTGTAGTTCGGGATGCCGGCGTCGATTTTCGTTCTGTTTTCTGCCGCTTTGCCCAGATACGCAGGGTGGCGGCGTGGTCGGTGTACTTTTTGCCGGTAGACTGGATATAAGCCGAAAACTGTTCGATTAGATCATCTAGCCCGGAGAAATCAGCTTTGAGTCGCCTGTACTCCTTTGCTGTTAAAAAGACATTCTGATATTCGCCAAAGGTCAAATAAGCATCTGTTGTTTTTATCAGGTGGTTATTTTTCAGGTCGTTCTTATTACGTTGGTTAGTGGAACACTTTTGTTCCATGGAAGATATCATTTCTGTTCCATCACATGGAGCAGAATCGTTCCATGCAGAGGAACATTTTTGTTCTGTCGGGACTTTTACAAAGATGCTGTTGGGCACAGTAATGTGACCTCTCCTGCGCTCGATCAAATCGGCATCTTCCAGTGAACGCAACGCACGTTTAATGCTCATGGTGCTGCATCGTAGAGCATCGCTCAATGATGAAAGCGTGAAAATCACATAGACGAAGCCGCACTCATCCATCCAGTTGTTCTTTTGGGAAAGTGTTGCACGATCCAGCAACAGGGTGTAGAGCAGCTTTGCTGTGTGGCTCAGGTCTGTATCCAGCAGAAAGCGGGCATAGGGCAGATATTGCGGCAAAGGTGTAGTGACAGTCAGGTAGTCGGAAATAAAATTCACCTCCAGTGTTTTTTCATCAAACAAATTTTTGGAAAGCATTTTACTGGCTGTTGGTAGTCTCCAGAAGATGCTGCCGATGCTGTTCTTTCAGATGCACAATATAGCTTTCTGCCTTTTGCAAAGCAGCAATAACTTTTGCTTCAATCTCTACATTTGTCAGAAAGTCGGGATACAGAGCAAAGCATTGCTCGAGACGGAAAATAAAGCTATCAGAGGCACTGTTGATTTCACTGAACATTCCTTCGGCATCGGCGACATGATCAACCGTTGCCATCTTTTCTCCTAGCTCACGAATGGTCTGGAGTTCGGTGCTGCGCTTTCCCGATGAAATAAAAGGTCGATTCTCCGAGAGTGGATCGGCCGTTTGGATCTTCGATGTGGCAGCAGTAGAAAAATTGTTTTCGGCGACCTTGGAAAGCAATTCTGAATTTTCATAGGTGTCTGCACTATCGTCTGGTTTACCGTTTAACTTTTCCTCTCGCCACGTTGATACCACGGTGGGCAATGCTTCTGTGGGAGTTCCACGGATAATGGTAGCCTCTCGCTGGGATAGCTTAAGTTTGCCGGATAAGATTTCTTCCTGAATGCCGGGGCAGTATTTTTCCATCAGCTCAACGGTTTTCATGAACTGCTCGGCACGAATTACAAAAGAGGAACTTACATTATTTTCTTTGGCGATTCGTTCGGTCGTGTTTTCTACCGATGGCAAATTGTCAATTTGACAGTTTGCCACCTGCGTGTACTGATTGCCATGGTTTCCCCACGAGTGGATTTTTCAGAGTGATACTGCTTTCCAATCAGAAACTTTTTCTGCTCGGGTGTCAGATTCCGACGACCCAGCTGATGTTTGCAGATCCATGCCAGAACATCTTCACGGGTTTCGCAGGTGCAGGAAATCGAACGGGTGGTATAAGGAATTTCCGGGTGCTGCTGGAGAATCTTATAGCGATGATGACCATCAACAAGAATGTTGCCCCAGACGATCAGGGGAGACAGGACTTCGCCCTCTGAAAGGATGTTTTCTTCCAGTTGCTGAAATTCTTCATCGGTCAATGCAGGAATCTGAGATTGAAATTCAGAATCAATGATAAATTCAAACTTGTTTTTCTTCATAGGCAAAATCTCCTTTCAAAAATCTATTGGTATTTCTGCCGTTCTCCCTGCATGGGTTTCCTGCCCCCCCTTCCGGCGGCGTTTTCCGGCTCTCCCTTGCAGGGTCATGGCCGGGTATCCCATGCAGACGGTCATTCGGTTCTCAAGGTTCGATGAAGGCTTGTAGAAAGTATATCACAATGAAGCAGAAATTTTTAGGAAGCATTCCTTCCGGTTTTCAGCGGATTTTAGGAGAATCCCAAGGAAAAACCGGAAGGGATGCTTCCGCGGTTTTTTTTTACCTTCAAAACCGGAAGTAATAGTTCCGGTTTTGTGCAATATTGAATGAATCAACGACGATTTTCATAGAACAAATTTTCCTCCAAGAAAATTTGCTCATTCGGCATCAGCGAGGATACAGGGTCAGCGCAATTTTTTTTTTGCTGAATATCGGGTTTGGGCGAAGCCCAACAAGTGTTTTGAAGCTGGATTTGTAAAAAATCAGATTCAAAAATTGCGAGGTGGTACCAACTCGCCCTGCTTGCTGCGGTTGCAAACTCGAAAACTTCCTGAGCAGAAAAATAACCGTCCGCTTCAAGTTGAACTTGAAAGCTGACGGTCCTGATTAGAAAATAATTTTCAAATTTGGAAAGCACCTTGAGAGGCTTCATAGCACCAGCAATCAAGGCAGACATATATACATCTGCTTCTTTTGCGTTGCAAAATACTTGTTGGGGGACACCCAAACCCTCGAACGGCATCCGTTGGATGCAGGATTAGCGTCTCTAAATGAGAAAATATATGGTTCTAACACATTGTCAGCCATTGGGAAACAACTTTTTCCAGTCAAAAAAGAAAATAGCAATGATTAAAGATGAACATTGCAGAAAAATGTGATACAATAGAAAATGAAAATCCAAACAACAGGAGGAACTCCCTCGTGGCAAATAATGTGAACGTCAAAAAACTGGAAGCTGACCTGTGGGAGTCGGCAGATCTGCTGCGTGCAGGCTCTAAACTCACCTCGAATCAATACTGTATGCCGGTACTGGGATTGATTTTTCTGCGGTATGCGTACAGCCGCTTCAAACTGGTAGAGCAGGAGATCCTGAAAGACCGTCCCATGCGCGGTGGCCGGGTGCTGCCGGTGGAACAGAGCGACTTTGCCGAAAAAAGAGCGCACTGTTTCTGCCCAAGGAGGCGCAGTACAATTACTTGGTCAATTTGCCCGCCAACATCCCGGAGCAGGGGCTGACCGGCATCGAGGGCAATCCTCTGAACAGTCTGGGCGAAGTGGTGAACAACGCCATGGAACTGGTGGAGCAGCAGAGCGAGCAGCTGCAGGGCGTTCTGCCGAAGGACTACACCATCTTCTCGGATGAACTGCTGGGGAACTGCTGCGCATCTTCAACAATGATGCGTTGGACGATGTGGGCGGCGATGTGATCGGCCGTATCTACGAGTACTTTTTGAATAAGTTTGCCAAGAATGTGGCACAGGATGACGGCGTGTTCTTTACGCCGAAATCGCTGGTGAAAATGATCGTCAATGTGCTGGAGCCTGCCCACGGCGTTCTGCTGGACCCGGCTTGCGGCAGCGGCGGTATGTTTGTGCAGACCGGCGACTTTGTAAACCATGCGGGCATGATCGCCAACAACACCATGACGTTTTACGGACAGGAAAAGGTGGAGTACAACGCAAAGCTCTGTCTGATGAATATGGCTGTGCATGGCCTGACCGGCGTGATCAAGTCCGGCGATGAAGCCAATACGCTTCTATCACGATGCCCACAACCTGAACGGCTGCTGCGACTATGTGATGGCAAATCCGCCGTTTAACGTGGACAAGGTCAAGTCGGAGTCGGCGCAGAGTGCCGGGCGGCTGCCCTTTGGCCTGCCCGGCGTGAACAAGGCCAAGGAGATCGGCAACGCAAATTATCTATGGGTGTCCTATTTCTACTCCTACCTGAACGAGCATGGCCGTGCGGGTTTTGTGATGGCGTCCTCGGCTACCGACAGTCAGGGCAAATACAAGGACATCCGTGAAAAACTGATCCAGACCGGCCATGTGGACGTGATGATGAGCGTGGGCAACAATTTCTTCTACACCAAGAGCCTGCCCTGTTCGCTGTGGTTTCTGGATAAGGGCAAACCGGAACATCTGCTGGACACCGTATTGTTCATCGACGCCCGCAGCTATTATACCGTGGTGGACCGCACCCAGAACGAGTGGAGCGACTGGCAGCTGAAGAACCTCGACGCCATTGTCTGGCTCTATCGTGGCGAGGTGGACAAGTACAAGGGGCTTTTGGCGGAGTATCACGCAGAGCTGGCGGACGACCGCCCCTTTGCAGAGATTCAGGCCGCACTGGAACAAAACGTGCAGGCCAAGCGGGAAGAAGCCAAAGCCGCTGTGGAGGCAGCACCCGCAAGGAGCGCAAGACCACGCAGGAAAAGTTCGACAAGGAGCTGGAAGCCCTCAACGAGAAGCTGACCGTTGCCAAGGAGGCCGTCTGGCTCACCGAAAAATTTGGCGAGGGCGTTTATCAGGACATTCCCGGTCTGTGCAAGGTGGCAAGCCGAGACACCATCCTCAACGAAAAAGGCGCATCCCTGACGCCCGGTGCCTATGTGGGCGTTGCACCCGTGGAGGACGACGGCGTGGATTTTGCCCAGCGGATGAAAGAAATCCACAAGGAACTGCTGGAATTGCAGGCAGAGTCCAACCGCCTGATGGAAACCATCTCGAAGAATCTGGAGGAGATGGGGGTATGAAGTGGGAATATAAGACGCTTGACCAGTTGGGCACGGTATCGCGAGGAAAGTCGAAGCATCGGCCTAGAAATGATCCTAAACTTTTTGGGGGTAAATATCCGTTTATTCAAACAGCTGATGTAAAAAATGCAGATTATTATATTACAAAATACTCTGACACATATAACGAGAGTGGGTTGGCACAAAGTAAATTGTGGGACAAAGGAACGTTATGTATAACGATAGCTGCAAATATTGCTGATACGGGCGTTTTGGCGTTCCCGGCCTGTTTTCCAGATAGTATTATGGGGTTTGTTCCGTTTGAAGGAGTTGCAAACACTAGATTCATAAAATACTGTTTTGATAGACTGCAACGTGATTGTAAACAAATTTCTCAGGGAACAGCACAGGATAATCTTTCATGGGAAAAGCTGTCAACCATCAAGTTCTGTATTCCAGAATATAAAGAACAATGCCGCATTGCAGACATTCTCTCTGCCTACGATGACCTGATTGAAAACAACCAAAAGCAAATCAAACTGTTGGAAGAAGCGGCCCAGCGGCTTTATAAAGAGTGGTTTGTGGATTTGAACTTCCCGGGGCATGAAAACACGAAAATTGTGGACGGCGTGCCGGAGGGGTGGAGAATTAGCTCAATTTATGATGTGTTCGATATAAAATATGGAAAAAATCTTCCGACTAGCAAGATTACAAAAACAGGACAATATCCAGTGTATGGAGCTAGTGGTGTGATTGGATATTACAATGAGAAAAACTGTGATGATTATGCGACGTTAGTTACCAGCAGAGGAAATGGAAGTGGAGATGTTTTTAGAACGCATCATAAACAAAGTTATATAACAAACAATTCGTTCATTGCGCGTCGAAATGATAAAAATAGTTTTATAGAAAATGAATTTACATTCCAGCTATTTTCAAATACGGATTTCAAAAAATTGTGTACAGGTTCGGCACAACCACAGTTGACAAATACTTCTATACAAAAAATAAAAATTTTACTTCCGAATAGACAGCTGATTGAAAAATATCAAAGGTGTACAATAGAGATGTCCGAGAAACAGGAAGCACTTTATCAAGAACAGCGGGCATTAACACAAGCACGAAACAGATTGCTTCGAAGCTAATGAATGGAACAGTGGAGGTGTAATGATGCAAGATTGGATGACATGGGTATTTGATGGGATTGGTTCGACGATTTTTTTTCGTTAATCGCAGGAGCTTTGATTGGTGGAGCGGCTGGTTATCAAATAGGTATTCGTAAAAATGTTAAACAAAAACAAACTGGTGGAAACAACATTAAACAGCGACAGGAGTTTACATTGGAAAACGAAGATGTTTCTGAAGCTGGTGGAAAAATAAAAACAATTTCCAGCAGAGCCAAAAAGCTGGCGATAATGCAGAACAGGTACAGATTGGAGGGATAAAACGTGGACGTTAACAAACAGAGCCAACAGGCCGGTGAGGGAAGTCAGCTAGTTCAGGCTGGTACAATTGTTATCAATCAGGGTGTTTCAGAAGAAAGAGTTAGAACGGTTTTTAATGAAATGGTTCCAAGAGCATTGGAGGAGTATACAAAAGAAGCATACGCAAAAGCCAATGAGAGAATTACAAACTGGGAAAATTCTGTGTTGCCCCGTGTTAATGAAGTTAAGGGGATGCTTGAAGCTTTTGCAGATCCGGCATTTCAGCAGGTCCTTAGAAAAGCTCAACAGTCGGCGGCGGTGACTGATGAAAAAGCTGACTATGATTTGTTAACAGAACTATTAGTTTGCCATGTCGAGAAAGGGGACAGTAGAAAGAATTATGTGGGAATAAATAAGGCAGTTGAAATTGTTGGACAAATTGACAATGATGCTTTATGCGGATTGACAGTAGCACATGTGTTAGAAAGATTTGCACCGATTACAGGTGATGTTACGCACGGATTAGAAGTGTTGGAAGAAGTGTACCGAAAACTTGTATATCAAGAATTGCCCAAAGGGGAGGACTGGTTAGACCATCTCGATACATTGGGTGCAATAAGAATGTCTTCAATGGGAGGTTTTAAGAAGTTTATTGACTATTATCCCAAGGTGTTAAACGGATATGCATGTATAGGAATACAAAAGGAATCCGAAGAATATCACAAAGCGTCAGAGCTATTGCAAGAAATTTCATTGAATGCAGAAACCTGTTTGAAACCTAATGAATTTTTGGACGGTTTTGTTAGAATTGATGTAAGAAGTTTTGACCAAATTGAAACCCTGTGGGTTATACATCAAGGAATATGAAAGCCGATAACTTCAAAAGAAAAGCAAGTATTTGAAGCAGTTTGGAAACTATATGAAACAGATGCTAATAAACAGAAACAAGTCAATGAGGCATTTGTGAAGAAGTGGGATTCGTACCCGGTTCTAAAAGAAATACATGGATGGTGGGATGAAATTCCAACGAGTTTCTCAATAACGAAAGTTGGCGAAATTTTGGCACATACAAATGCTAAAAGATGTGATTCTACAATCCCAGATATGATATAAGGCGAGGTGATCCTATGAGCCGCGAATACTCCGAAAATGTCCTTGTTCAGAACAGCGCAGGCAACCTGCTGCAAAATGTTCTGGGCTGGGAGGTGGTGCTGGCTTACAACTCCGAAAAGCTGGGGCCGGACGGGACGTTGGGCCGTACCAGCTATGGGGAAGTGCTGCTGACCCGGTATTTTCGGCAGGCGCTTTTGCGCTTGAACCCGTGGCTCACCCCGAACCAGCTGGACGAGGTGCAGAAGAAATTCACGGCACACGTTTCCACCGCATCCCTGATGCAGATCAATGAGGAAAAGTATTTTCTGCTGCGGGATGGCATCCCGGTGACGGTCAAGCGGCCGGATGGCCGCACCGAAATCCGAAGCGCGGCGGTGATCGACTTCAAAAACCCGGAAAACAACCACTTCCTCGCCGTAAAAGAGATGAAGATCCACTCGCAGCTGTACCGCTGCAGAACGGACATCGTGGGCTTTGTCAATGGCATTCCGCTGCTGTTCATCGAGCTGAAAAAAGCCTACCGTGGATGTGCAGAACGCCTACATAGACAATTACCGAAATTATCTCGATACCATTCCGCAGCTGTTCTATTACAATGCCTTCCTTATGCTGTCCAATGGATTGGAAGCCAAGGTGGGCACGCTTGGCAGCAAGTACGAGTTTTTCCACGAGTGGAAGCGTCTGAAAGAAAGCGATGCAGGCAGAGTGGAGCTGGAAACCATGCTGCGGGGCATCTGCGAGAAAAAGACTTTCCTCGATCTGCTGGAAAACTTCATCCTTTACGACCATTCCGGTGGGCGCACCACCAAGATTCTGGCCCGCAACCACCAGTATCTCGGCGTCAACGAGGCCGTCAGTGCTTACGAGAACCGCAAGCTGAAAGACGGCAGGCTGGGTGTGTTCTGGCATACGCAGGGGTCAGGCAAAAGCTACTCCATGGTCTTTCTGGCGCAGAAGATCCGGCGCAAGTTTGCAGGCTCGCCCACCATTGTGGTACTGACCGACCGTGACGAGCTGAACCGGCAGATCAGCGATACCTTTGAAAACTGCGGTCTGCTGGGCAAGACAAAGGCTTCACAGTTCATTGCATCCAGCGGTACAGACCTTGTAAAAAAGCTGCAGGGCAACCCCAGCTTTGTGTTTACCCTGATCCAGAAGTTCAATCTGCCCAAGGAGCCGCCCATCTACCCGGATCACGACATTCTGATTTTGTCGGATGAAGCCCACCGTAGCCAGTACGGCATTTTTGCAGACAACATGATGCACCTGCTGCCCACGGCGTCCCGCATCGGCTTTACCGGTACACCGCTGCTGGCGGATGACCATATTACCGAGCGCACCTTTGGCGGGTATCTGTCGGTGTATGACTTCAAGCGGGCGGTGGAGGACGGCGCAACGGTGCCGCTGTATTATGAGAACCGTGCAGATAAGATCGCCCAGTTGGACAAGCCGGAGATCACCGGGCGGATCCTGGATGCCATTGAAGCAGCCGACCTTGATCCCTCGCAGGAGGAAAAGCTGGAACGCGAGTTTGCAAAGGAGATCCATATTCTCACCGCAGATGAACGGCTGCGTTCCATTGCAAAGGATTTTGTGGAGCATTACTCTGACCTTTGGACCAGCGGCAAGGCGATGTTTGTCTGCCTGAATAAGGTCACCTGTGTGCGGATGTACAACTATGTGCAGGAATGCTGGCAGGCAAAGATCAGGGAGCTGGAAGCCCGGCAGGGCACAGCGACCCAGCAGGAAGCACAGGAGCTTGCCCGTAAACTGGCGTGGATGAAAGAAACCGAAATGGCAGTGGTGATCAGTAAGGAGCAGAACGAGGTGCAGACCTCAAAAAGTGGGGGCTGGATATTCTGCCGCACCGTGCCAAAATGGAAAAGCGGGAGCTGGATAAAGAATTCAAGGACAGCAAGAATCCGTTCCGGGTGGTGTTCGTCTGTGCCATGTGGCTGACGGGTTTTGATGTAAAGTGTCTGTCCTGTCTGTATCTGGACAAGCCGTTGAAAGCCCATACCCTGATGCAGACGATTGCTCGTGCAAACCGTGTTTCGGAGGGCAAGAGCAACGGCCTGATCGTGGACTATATTGGTATCGTAAAGGCGCTGCGCAAGGCTCTGGCAGATTATACGGTCAGCAAGAACAGCCCGGCGGGCATTGACCCAACGGTGGACAAAACGGAGCTGATTCAGCGCATCCGCACGGTCATCGGAAAAACGGACGGCTTTCTGGCAGAACACGGGTTCCGGCTGCAGGAATTGGTGGACGCACAGGACTTTGAAAAGATGAGCCTTGTACAGGATGCAGTCAACGCGATGTGCGAGACGTTGGAAACCAAGAAAACCTTCCAGACCTATGCGTCTGAACTGGCGCGGCTGTTCCGCTACGCAGACCGTGACGATGTGGACGATGCTGTGCGCGCCCGGAAAAACGCAATTCTCGCCATCTACGAGGCTTGCAGCAGAAGCGGAAACACGCGGACAATACCGACCTGATGGTGCAGATCAACGGCATCGTCAACGAGTACATCCATGTGGAAAAGCCGGATCAGGAGGCTGCACCTTCCCGGCAGTTTGACATCAGCAAAATTGACTTTGACCTGTTGAGCCGGGAGTTCGCCCACACCCGGCGGAAGAACCTTTTGCTGCGCGATCTGGATGAACTGGTAAACCAGCAGCTGGCGAAAATGCTGTTTGCAAACCCGCAGCGCATTGATTATTATGACCGCTATCAGGAGATCATCGATGCCTACAATGCGGAGCAGAACCGTGCGACCATAGAGAAAACCTTCATGGATCTGATGGAGCTTGCAAGTTCACTGGACACGGAGCAGCAGCGCTATGTGCGTGAGGGCTTTTCCAGCGATGAGGAACTTTCAGTGTACGATTTGCTGTTTTCGGAGAACCTCACGAAGCAGGAAATTGAAACGATCAAGAAGCGTGTCTGTGGACTTGTTGACAAAAATCAAACAGCAGATTGCCAAACTCGACCATTGGACAGACAAGCAGGAAACTAAGGCGATTGTGGATAACCTGATCCGTAAGACCCTTTGGCAAGAACTTCCCAATAGCTATGATGTAAGCGATATCCAGACCTACCAGAAGAAAATCTACGAGTATGTATATATGCGCTACCCGGAAGTAGCATAGCGCAAAAATCACCCCAGAGAGAACGCACAAGAGGCTATTCTCTCTGGGGTGATTGCGTATCAAATCATCTGAAAATACTTCAATGCCTCCACAATCGCATTCTCTTTTTCTTTCGGACACTGGGGCTGCTTTGTATTTTCGTTTTTGCTTTATGGTAATTCTCTCGCTCAATAATGCCGTGTTTCTGCTTCACCTGTGCAATAAAGAGATTAGAAACCTTGAGTTGATAGTGCTCCCACACATAATCCTGAATCTCGTTGTAAGTCGCCTTGCTCTCTGCGGCAGTAACATCCAGTTCCTCCATGCTGATGTCCACTTCGATGTGACGCTCGACATTGAGTTTGGTCAAAGGAGAACCGCTTCGCAATGGCTTGAGGGTTGCATTTGTTACATCGTTTTGGTATAACAACTCACAACCTCACAATGCTTCGTCCTCGGGAACAAATCCACAGGCTGCACCTTTTCCGTGCGGTACCCCTGTGTCTCCAGCCACTTGGCGTCCCGGGCGGCGGTGGCCGGGTTGCAGCTGACATAGACCACCCGCTGGGGATTCATCTTGACAACAGCAGAAAGGGTGGCTTCATCGCAGCCTTTGCGGGGCGGGTCGAGGACGATGACGTCCGGGCGCAGGCCATCAGCCGCGAGGCGGGTGGCGGCAGCGCCGGCGTCGGCGCAGAAAAAGCGGCTCTTGGTGGCGATGGCGTCGCCCATCCGGGCGGCATTTGCCTTAGCGCTTTCAATCGCGTCTGGTACGATCTCCACACCCACAAGCTCCCGGCAGTGGTCTACCATCGAAAGGCCGATGGTGCCCATGCCGCAGTAGAGGTCCAGCAGCAGGTCGTCCGGGGTGAGCTGGGCATATTGGGCCGCGATGCCGTAGAGTTGCTCAGCGGCCAGTGTGTTGACCTGATAGAACGACAGGGGGCCCAGCCGGACGGGGACGCCGCAGAGGGTGTCTTCGAGGTAGCCAGGGCCATACAGGGGGTGGGTCTCGCTGCCCAGAATGACATTGGTGTTTTTTGCGTTGACATTCAGTAAGATGGTGGCAATGGCCGGAAACTGCTCCCGCAGCTGGGCCACCAGCTCCTCACTGTGGGGGAGCTTCGGGCGGGTGCAGACGAGGCAGACCATGATCTGGCCGCTGTGGGTACCCCGGCGCAGGAAGATATGCCGAACAAGGCCCTTGCCGCTCTCCTCGTCGTAGGGCTGGATGCCGTGGGAGGCGAAGAAGCTGCAGAGCGCGTTGCCGATCTCATTGAGCACGCCGGGCTGCAGCTTACAGTCCGGGCAGGGGACGATGCGATGGGTGCGGCCAGCATAAAAACCAATGCAGGGCTGGCCGTTTTGTCCCGCCCGACCGGGAATTGCACTTTATTGCGGTAGCGGTCCACCTCGGGGAGGGGACTGTGGGCAGCACAGGGACATCCAGCCCGCCAATGCGGCGGAACGCGTCTGTTACGTTCTCGTGTTTGGCCTGCAGTTCTGCCTTATAGCTGAGATGACGCAGGCTGCAGCCGCCGCAGGGACCGGCGGCCGCGCAGTCCACCGGGATGCGGTCGGGCGAGGGGGTGAGCAGTTGGTCCAGAATGCCAAACGCGTAGCGGCCGCAGTCTTTGACGATCTTGATCCGCGCTTCATCGCCGGGGGCAGTGTTGGGTACAAAAACGGCCTCGCCGTCCGCAGAGTGGGCCACGCCGCTGCCGTCGCTGGAAAGGCGCTCAATGCGGAGGGTCAGGAGTTGATTTTTCTGTAAAGGCATGTTGGAACGGTCTCCTTATGGTTTTTCCTGCGGCGCGGCGGCGCAGGATCGGTCTGGGTGGCCATGTATTTGCTGGGCGGCACGCCCTTGGCGCGCTTGAACACCCGCGAAAAATAGAACTGATCAAAGAAGCCTACTGAGATGGCCACCTCTGCAATGGACAGGTTGCCTGCCCGCAGCAGCTTGCAGGCCTCGTTGATGCGGTATTCGGTCAGGTAATCAATGGGGCTCTGGCCCACGTTGAGCATGAACACCCGGTACAGATGGCTGCGGGAAACTCCCACGCTCTTGGCCACATCGTCGATGGAAATGTCGTGGGAGTAGTTGAACTGGATGTACTTGATGGCGTTGAGCACATACTGGCTGGAGGAAGAAGTGCTGTGGGGCTTGGACTCGCTGGTCTCCCGCATGAGGGCGGAGATGAACAGGTAGAGATAGCCCACCATGGCAGCCTCGTCCTGAGGCTGCAGCCCGCGGGAGGAGTAGATGTTGGTCAGGGCTGCCCGCATCCCCTCCGGGTCCTGTGTGTGGTGGACAGGTGCTTCATCGGTAAAGGGGAGCTGAGCGGCCAGCTTATGGGCGCAGGCACCGTTGAAGCCGACCCAGCTGTACTCCCAGGGCTGCTGCTCATCCGCTGTATACCGGATGAGCTGGCTGGGCTTGGCAAAGAACAGATCGCCCGGCGCGACCGCAAAGGTCTTGCCGCCCACCTCAAATACGCCCCGGCCGGAGACGACCAGGTGGATGAGGTAATGGTCGCGGATGCCGGGCCCCCAGGTCTGGCCGGGGGCGCAGCGCTCCAAACCACAGTTGAAGATGGAAAGTTCAATATTATTGGTGTCGCTCTGCTTGAACGACTGTTTATAAACGTCTGCCATTGTGGCTCCCTCCCGCCTGTCAGATTTCTGGTGCCAGTATACCACAAGTGCCCTTGCAAATTCAACAAAAGTACATCTTATTCTTTGGGCTGGACACCAAAAAATGCTTTTTTCGGCAATCGAATTGAAAATCGGGCGTCGATGCATTAAAATAGTTGTATCAAACCAGCATGGAGGAATTTTGCGGGGAGGTTCTGCGATGGCAACGAGTGCACAGGTCCGGGACGAAATTCTGGCGGGTAAATGGGACGAGACACTGGGGGCGCTGTACGGCGGCGGTGCGGCAGAGCTGAGGCGGCAGCGGGCGCGCTATGCGGCGGCACTGGAACAGTTTGAGCTTTACTATGGGCCGGGGCGGCAGGTGCGGCTGTACTCGGCCCCGGGCCGGACCGAGCTGGGCGGCAACCACACCGACCACCAGCACGGTTATGGGCTGGCGGCGGCGGTGACACTGGATCTGATCGCGGTGGCGTCCCCCAGCGATGACGGGTTCATCCGGGTCAAATCCCGGGGTTCAACAAGCTGGACGTCATTGACCTAAGCGAGCCGGAGCCCCAACAGGGGGAGAGCACCCATTCCGCCAGCCTGATCCGGGGCATTGCGGAGGGATTCCGGGCGCTGAGGAAAGAGACCGGCGGCTTTGATGCCTACACCGCCAGCGATGTTCTGCGGGGGTCCGGCCTTTCCAGCTCGGCGGCGTTTGAGATGGGAATGGCCGTCGTCCTCAACGGGGAGTATGGCTGTGGCCTCTCGGGGCCGGAGATGGCAAAGATCTGTCAGTATGCGGAGAATACTTATTTCGGCAAGCCCTGCGGCCTGATGGACCAGCTGACCAGTGCCGTGGGCGGCGTCATCTTTGCAAATTTTGCGGACCCCTGTGCCCCTGAAATTGAAAAAATCCACGCGGCGGGTCTGCTGCCGGAGGGGGTTACTCTTTGCGTGACCGATACCCAGGCCAGCCACAGCGAGCTGACCGGGGAATTCGCGGCCATTCGCCGGGAAATGGAGGCTGTGGCGGCCTGTCTGGGCCAGAATGTGCTGGGGCGGGTGCCGGAAACAGCATTCTGGCAGGCGCTGCCCCGGCTGCGCACTCCATGCGGGGATCGAGCTGTCCTGCGGGCCATTCATTATTATCAGGAAAACGCCCGGGCGCTGGCCCAGAAGAATGCCCTGCAACGAGGAGACTTTGCGGAGTTTCTGCATCTCATCCGGGCAAATGGCCATTCCTCGTTTGAGTACTGTCAGAACGTCTACTGCGCCTCCGACCCGCGGCATCAGGGGCTGAGCATCGCGCTGGCGTTGAGCCAGAGCATCCTCGAAGCGGGCGGCGGAGCCTGGCGGATGCAGGGCGGCGGTTTTGCGGGGACGATCCAGGCCTTTGTGCCTGCCCCGCTGCTGGAAGCTTACTGCGCGGCCATCGAGAGCGTGTTTGGCCCGGGCAGCTGTTACCGCCTGAAACTGCGGGAGCAGGGAGCCGTTCAAATAGGGAGCGAGATGTAAATGCGATTTCAGGATGGAGTGGGAGAGACTACCTGCCTGAGCCAGAAAGAAGAATGCAACAGGATGTACACCCTGCATTACGATTCCCCGCTGGGCGGCATCCTGCTGGCAGCGGATGAAGTGGGGCTGACCGGATTGTGGTTTGAGGGAGAAAAATATTTCGCCAAGATCCTTGGCCCGGAACAGCAGGAGCGAGAGACGCCTGCCTTACAAATGGCAAAGCGCTGGCTGGATGTGTATTTCAGCGGCAGGGAGCCGGATTTTACCCCACCGCTCCACCCCGTTGGGTCGCCGTTCCGGCGGGCCGTGTGGGAGCTGCTGCTCCAGATCCCTTACGGCCAGACCACGACCTATGGCGCGCTGGCTCGGCAGCTGACTGCAAAACAGGGCAAGACCCGGATGTCGGCGCAGGCCGTGGGTGGCGCGGTCGGCCACAATGAAATCTCCATCATCATCCCGTGCCACCGTGTGGTGGGCGCCAGCGGCAGCCTGACAGGCTATGCCGGGGGCATTGAGAAAAAAATGCGCCTGCTGCAGCTGGAACATGCGGACATGAGCCGCTTTTTTGTGCCGACAAACGGCACGGCAATCTAAAAGTTGTATGAGGAAATCCATCGATCATGAGAAGGTTTTTGCAATGCAATACACCAAACTGGGAAACTCCGACCTCAATGTCTCTAAGGTCTGCATCGGCTGCAAGATGAGCCAGATCGCGCTGGATGTGACTCTGACGCCGGAAGAGGTGGAGTATCTGGAAGAGCTCTATGTGCCGCACCCGCTCACCAGTGTGGTTCGCCCGTCGGTAGAGGCAAAGAAATAAAATAAGCGATAAAACAGCATAAAATGAAGGAAACGCCGGGGCCTCTGCGTGAACAGAAGCTCCGGCGTTTATAGTTATTTGGGTTGATTCAGAAATCAGAGATAAGCTTCAAAGAAATGCTGAGCCGCCTGCACCCGCTCGCTTCTCGCCGCCCTCATGGGCAAAGCCGGGAAGGATGGTCAACTCGGTGTGCACCCCGTGGTCTTGCAGGTTCTTTTGCAGGCTCTTCATGCGGGCCACGCGGTTGTCGCCGTAAGGCGAATCGCCGATGAACTTGGTGTCGTTTTCGCCGACGATGACCAGAACGGGGACTTTCTGGACCGCTGCAAGGTCAACGTCATGCCCGAAGTAGTTCTTGAAATCCCGGGTGCCCCAGAAATAATCCTCGTCCGGGTTCAGGAAGGTGGGACGGCCCGGTGCACCGATGGCGCAGGCACGCAGTTTTTCGGGATGTGCGAAGAGAAAGCGGTTGACGAACTGGCCGCCGCCCGAGTGGCCGAACAGGAAGAACTTGTCTGTCTCCACACCGGGATAACGCTTGGCCATGTCGTCGATCATGTCCAGCAGGATCTGGTCATAGCGGACGCCGTCGCAGGAAAGAAGCTTATAGCTGTTGAAATCATCCCGCTGGATGAGGCCGCCGGGAAAGAGGGGAGCCAGAACCGCCACATGGTCTCGGTCGGCCAGCTCTTTGGCGTGGCGGACGTAATCTTCCACCGCGCAGCCGGTGCCGTGGATGATGACCAGCAGCTTATAGTGCGGGTCTTTTTCATCATAATAACAGTCCGGCAGATGGACCCAGTAGGGAAAGCGCTGGTCGGTGGGACAGTGCCAGAGCATATTCAGGTAGGCGTTGCCAAACAGATTTTTCTGCTGTTCCAACGTCAGGTTGGAAGCAAGGGGATTTTCTTTTGCCATAATAGTTGTACCTCACAATTCGATTTACAGGAATTTGCCGAAGAAGAAGCTTGCCACCACCAGCATGATGGCGCCGCCGATACGGGAAGAGATCTGTGCATAGGACATCAGCTCCATGCGGTGTGCGGCGCCAAGGCACTGGACGTCGCCGGAACCGCCGCCATTGGCCATGCACAGGCCGGCGGTCAGCATACCCTCGACGGGATAGAAGCCAAACAGCTTGCCCATCAGGAAAGTGCCGATCATGGCGCCGATGACAGTGGCTGCAATGATGAGAATGTAGGCAGGGTTGGTGAAGACCTTGGCGTAGTCCGACAGGTTGGTGCCGATGCCGACGGTGATCATCAGGGGAAGGACATATACTTAACGAAGAACTGCTGCATCCCCTTGGCACCAGCCTTGACATTCTCCGGCAGGATGTTGGAGATGTTGAGGATAGCAATCAGGATGACCATGAAGGCGAAGGTGTGGATGGAGAAGCCAAGGTCCAGATGGTTGTTGATGATGGAAATATGCTTGGAATAGAGGTTGGCGACGTTATAGCAGACAACGCCGAGGGCCAGACCCGTGGCGTAATCGGCCACAGTGGGCTTGTATTCTTCGGCAGTGGAAGCCTTTGCATTTTCCATGCCCTTCATGAGCTGCCCGTTGCCGGTGAGAGAGGGATGAGCATTGCCCAGCTTATTGAGCAGTGCACTCATGATGACGGCCACGAGGTTTCCGATGCTGATGATGGCGAAAGCAGACGCATACCAGGTGGAAGCATCGCCGCCGGTGGCAGCCGCCCACATCTTGCTCATGGGCTGGATGCCTGCGCCGTTGCCGCCGCCCATGACGGGGATGGCATAGCCGGTGATGGCCTCGATGGCGCCCACGCCGGTCACAGCGCCCACAACACCGGCCAACGCCAGCGCGCCGACGATACCGGCAAGGATGGTGGGAATATAACCCACAAAGGATTTGAGAAGCATTTTACGGTCCACCGAGAGCACAGAGCCGGTAATCAGGATCAGAATGTACAGGTCCAGAAAACCAGTAGTGCCGTTGAAGGTGTTCAGGGCTTCCTTGGAGCCCTCACCGATGAGATTGAAGGTATTGAAGGCACCGGCCACAAGGCAGGCGAAGAGCATGCCGCCGCCGAACCAGGTCTTCCAGACGGGGATGTGATCGCCCACCCAGCCCAGCAGGGTGCCGACGACCATAGCGAAGGCCAGTGCACCGACCATGTTGGTCAGCATCCAGTCGTTGGCCGCCATCACCATCATCAGAGCCGCCAGAATCAGGAACATCCAAAGGGGAAAACCAAGGATCTTGGTTTCTTTTAACGTTTTCACTTTGCGTCCTCCATTTCATTTCTTTCAGGTTGTCCGATTTATTTGCTAGCAAATCTAACAATTGCATTATACGACGTGGAGAATGAATTATGCAATACTTCCTCGATTCCGCGTTTTCGCCGGGCCGATAACCATTTGGAATCGCGCGAAAAAGCGAGAACGCTTTCAAACGAAACGAACCGGGCCGGAAAGACGTCGGCTCGGTTCGGGCAATGCGGGATGGTTATGGAGTGGATTCCAAATGGTGATTGGCTTCCAGCCGCTGGTTCACCATAAAACGCCAGACGGCTTCTGCATCGGGGGAGAGGGTGCGGCCCTTTTTCCGGGCAATGATGATGTAGCGGTATAAAGCGTCACCTTTCGGGATGCCATAAAGCGGCGGTTGGCTGTTGCCATGAGAGTGCTGGATGACCGTGGTGTGCGGGAACAATGCGATGCCGCAACCGCTCTGCACGACCGAGTAGCGGGTATCGACGTATTCCACCCGGAGAGGGTCCAGTGGAGTGACACGATATTTTTTGAAGAAAGCATTCTCCGCGTAATACAGCCCCTGCCCGGGGGTGGCAAGAATGTACCGCAGCGAGGGGTCGCGGAAGCGCCGGGACTCGATCTCCACGGGGTGCTCCAAAGAATTGCCGGAGAGGTCCAGCCCAGCCAGAAGGGGGAGAGCTTTGCGGGATAACGAAGACCAGAGGGTCCTCTTCCAAAGGCATATATTCAAGTTTGCTGGAGAGGATGGGGTCGGTGTAAATGGCAAGGTCTACCTGCTCTTCTTCCAGCAGTTCCTCGCATTTACGGGCGCTCGTGTCCAGATATTCCAGGCAGATGTTGGGGTAAGCGGCCATAAAGGCGGCGGTGTGGATGCCGGCGTATCCGCCGCCCCGGTGGGTGGTGGCAATGCGGACCGGGACCGCCGGGGTATGGCGGCTGAGAGCGATGTCGTTTTGAAAGTCCTGCTCCAGCTCCTGATACCGCCGGGCAAAATCCAGAAAAAGCTCCCCCCTGCGGCGTGGTGGTGATGGGCGTGTGGGCGCGGTCAAACAGCTGGAAGCCCAGCTCTTTTTCCAGCTTGCTCAACTGCTTGGTGAGGGCAGGCTGGATGAACAGGTGCTTTGCCGCCAACGTGATGTTTTTGCATTTGTCTACTTCCAGCACATATCGGAAAACGTTGGTGTCCACAACAAAGCCTCCTCCGAAAGAAATTGCGTTACTTTTTCAGCGTGGTCTCAGTCAGGTCCAGCACCGGGCCAAAGGGGTCAAACACCAGTCCCTGGATGCCGCTTGCGATGAGCAGCCGCTTCTGCTGGCTGAACAGCGGCACCACGGCACAGTCGCTCAGCAGCTGGCGCTCACAGTCGGCCAGCAGGGAACACCGGGCGCTGCCCGTGGCGGTGCTGCTGGCGGCAAGCTGGGTGGCGTAAAGGGAGTTGGCGTAGCCCGTCAGCCCGCCGCCCTGGGCGGTGAACTGGGCCAGCACGTTGTATACGCTGCCGCTCTCGGCGCTGATGGGGGCCAGCGCAATGGTGTAATTGCCCTCGGCAAGCCGCTTTTCAAATTCCTCCGGCTCCACTTCTTCCAGCGAGAAGAAGAGGGAAAACCAGCGCCTGCCAGCGCCTGCCGCAACGGGGTGGAACACCAAACACCGCCGCAGTTGAACAGCAGGCCCAGGTGGTATCCGAGTAGGAGATGCTCTGCAAGCTGGTCTCGCCGCTCTCGTCCAGAGCCGCAGAGCATTTGTCATCAGCAATGAGCTGGGCTGCGCTCTTGCCGCTGCCACCGGTATTCTGCACCAGCCGCAGGCTGTCGACGCGGTTCCCGCTGGGTTCCCGGCGGAGGCAAAAACAGGCCGCTTGCCGTCCAGTTATACAGGTAAAAGCTACCGCTGGCAAGTGTGGTCTGGCGGTCAGCCCGTAGGTGCCCCGGGTGCTCTCAAAAAAGGCCTCGTCACAAGGGGCTGCACCGGGCATGGCCAGCTTTGCTAAAAAGTTATCGTCCCGCTCGCTCAGCCGGAACACCAACGTCAGCGGCCCATTGGCCGAACGCCGACTGCTGTCTCGGGCAGCAGTCCCGCCAGCACGGCGGCGCTGTTCTGAATGGCGGAAAACTCCACCGCATAGGGCGAGGCGGTCTCGGCATGGAAAATGCGCCGGAAGGCAAATACAAAATCCTCGGCGGTAATGTCGTACTCTGTGGCGGCACCCTTGGCGGCAGCGTAGGTCAGGCCGTCCTTCAGGGTAAAGGTGTAGGTCAGCCCGTCTGAGGAGACCGTCCACTTCTCACAGAGCCCCGGCACAAGTTCGCCGTCCGGGTCCTTGCGCACCAGCGTGCCGTACAGATTCTCGCAGGCGATGACATCCGATGCACCGGAGGCTACCTGCGGGTCCAGATTTGCGGGGATGCTGTCCACAAACCAAGTAAAGCTGGCAGAGTTTGTGGAGCTGCCACAGCCGGTCAGAGCAGGGCAAAAGAAACGCAGCAGCCAGCACCGCTGCGGTAAAACGCAACCATCGTTTCAAAAAGAATAACCTCATTCCGTTTATCTTCGCGCAGAAACGGCAAAAAGCGTTGACGCTCTGCAACGACAAGTGTAGCAGAAAGCAGCAGAAAAAACAATTGCCTTTTTGTGAATTTATCGGGCTTTTTGAAGCAGACTGTGCGGTTTTCCGTTGCCAATTGCGCGCAAATGGACTATAATGGTAACGGCCTAGCCCTCTCAGGCCGCCTTTTCGGCGTCCACAGCAAAGAAAGCATGATCCCCGCGCTGCCCGTGCGGCGCGGTGCGTTAAATTACCATGATCCTATTAGAGGAGGAACTGTTTTTATGCAGAAAGATCAGCAGAAGCTTGCCCAGCTTATTCAGGGCAAAAAGGTCGCCTTTATCGGCGCAGGCGTCAGCCACAAGACCCTCATCAAGGAGTTTGTGGAGCTGGGCGCTCATGTGACTTTGTGCGACCAGAAAAAGAGCGTGGAGGACTTTGGCGATTACGCCGCCACCATCCGGGAGCTGGGCATTGACCTGAGCCTTGGCGAAAACTATCTGGACGGCTTCAAGGGTCAGGACATCATCATGCGCACCCCGGGCTTTGTGGGCTACTTTGAAAAGCCCCTGCAGGATGCCATGGCCGCAGGCACCATGGTCACCAGCGAGGTGGAGCTGTTCTTCGAGTTCTGCCCCTGCGAGATCGTGGCCGTGACTGGCTCCGACGGCAAGACCACCACCACGACCCTGATCTCCAAATTCTACGAGGCCGCTGGCCGCAAGGTGCATTTGGGCGGCAACATCGGTGCAGCTCTGCTGCCCATGCTGCCCGAGGTGTCCCCAGAGGATGTGGCTGTGGTGGAACTGTCCAGCTTCCAGCTGATCAGCATGCACTCCAGCCCCAACATTGCGGTGGTCACCAACGTTACCCCCAACCATCTGGATCACCACAAGGATATGCAGGAGTACATCGACGCCAAGCGCAATATCCTGCTGTACCAGAAGCAGCCCTGCCGCGCCGTGCTGGGCTATGAGAACGAGATCAGCCGCTCCATGCAGGCCGACTGCAAGGGCAAGCAGGTGTGGTTCACCCGTCTGCACGAGACCGACAACGGTGCCTTCCTGCGGGATGACGGAATGCTCTGCATGGCCGAGGACGGCGTTGTGACACCCTTCCTTGCCCAGAAAGACGTCAAGCTGCGGGGCCTGCACAACATCGAGAACCTGCTGGCAGCTGCCGCTGCCGTCTGGGGCGAGGTGCCGGTAGAGGCTATCCGTCAGGTGGGCAGCACCTTTACCGGCGTGGAGCACCGCATCGAGCCGGTGCGTACTCTGGACGGCGTGCTGTACTATAACGATTCCATCGGCACCAGCCCCACCCGTACCATTGCCGGTCTGCGCAGCTTTGACCGGAAGGTCATCCTCATCGCGGGCGGCTACGATAAGCACATCCCCTACGAGCCGCTGGCACCGGAGATCATCGCCCACGTCAAAAATCTGGTGCTGATGGGCGCGACTGGCCCCCGCATCGAGCAGGCTGTACGGGAGTGCTCCGGCTTTGACGAGGCCGCTCTGCCCATTCAGCATGCAGACAATATGCAGCACGCCGTAGAACTGGCGCGCGCCGCGCAAAGCCCGGCGATATCATCATCCTGTCCCCGGCAAGTGCTTCTTTTGACCTGTACCCCAACTTTGAAGTGCGCGGCCGCGAGTTCAAAAAGATTGTCAACGCGCTCAAGTGATCGCACAGGTAAAGGATGCAAAGCGCCGCACCCGGTTCGCGAATGCCTGCCGGGGTCTGCCGGTGCTGGACGCTCTGCTGCCGCTGGATTGTACGCTCTTTCGCAAAAGTCAGCCGTGGCGGTTCTACGCGGGCCCTACGCTGGCGCTGGAACTTTCCGGCAGCACGGCATGGCTGGCCGGGCACGCAAACCCCGCAGAACTGGCAGGCTTTTTGTCCTTCTGCGGGTGCGAGAGCGCCATTCTGGACGGGACTGTCTGCCCGCCGCCGGACGGCTGGCACAAGGCGGAAGCACTGACCGTGTTCGGTCTGCCGCAGGCTGGGCCGCTGCCCCTGCCGCCGTGGACGAAGCTTTGTGGGCGCAGCTGTCCCTCTGGGGAAGATCCCCGCCGCCCGGGTGGCAGCAGCGCTTTACCCAGCAGACCCCACCCGGCAGGCAGATTTTTACTCAGAACTGTGCACAAAGCGCAGCCGGGGCAGGGCAGCGGCATGGACATTGGAGCAGGGGAGTACAGTCGTTTGCACCGTGGGCGCTTATGCCCTGTGCAATGGGCAAGCCTACATGGCCTGCGGGCAGACCGCAGAGCCGCTGCGGGGCAAGGGCATCGGCGGGCGGCTCATTGTGGAAATGGCTAACAGCCTTGCCGCCGAGGGTCTGCGCCCGGTGTTCCTCTGTGCACCGGAGCGGGTACGGTTTTATACCCGCCTTGGCTTTGCAAAACAGGCAGAGTACGCCCGCTATGTGCCCGAGAAATAATAAAGCTTTTGCGCAACATAGCCAAAAATAACAGGAAGGAACTATCACGTTATAATGTCGATTCTGAACCACTTTTTTGATTATAAGCCCGAGGTGCTGGCGCTGGACGAAAAGGCCATGGAGCTCTGCCAACCCTACTTCCGCCACATGGAGGAGATCCGGGATTTCAACCAACTCAAGATGCTCAAGGCTTTTGCGGATACCCAGATGTCTTCTACCGATATGCTTGGCACCACCGGCTACGGCCTGTGGGATACCGGCCGCGCCAAGCTGGAGCAGATTTTTGCCCAGGTGATGGGCGCAGAGGATGCACTGGTGCGCAGCCAGTTCCAAAGCGGCACCCACACGCTGGCGGTGGCGCTGTTTGGCCTGCTGCGGGCGGGGGACACCCTGCTGGCCGCCACCGGCCGCCCCTACGATACGCTGGAAGGCGTGATTGGTCTGGACGGCAAGGGCAGGGGCACCGGCACTCTGATGGACTACGGCGTAAACTATGATGAAGCCCCCCTCAAGGCCGACTTCACCCCGGATTACGACCTGATCGCCAAAAAAGCCCCCGGCGCAAAGGTGTGCCATATCCAGCGCAGCCGCGGCTATATACAGCGCAACGCCTTTGATCTGGCTACCATCCGCAAAATTGCCGATACCGCCCGCGCCGCAAACCCGGAGATCATCATCTTTGTGGATAACTGCTACGGCGAGTTCACCCAGACGCAGGAGCCCTGTCAGGTGGGCGCGGATATCGCAGTGGGCAGCCTGATCAAGAACCCCGGCGGCGGCATTGCTCCCACCGGCGGCTACATCGCGGGTCGCAAGGATCTGGTGGAACTGTGCGCTTACCGCCTGAACGCCCCCGGCCTTGGCAAGGAGTTGGGCTGCACGCTGGAGACCGCCCCGGAATATGTATCTGGGCTTCTACTACGCCCCCGGTGTGGTGTGCGAGGCCATTAAGACCGCCATCTACGCCCAGTGTATGCTGGAGCTGCTGGGCAAAAAGCCCATCCCACGCTACTGCGAGGCTCACAACGATATCGTCACCTGCTTTGATGCCGGTACGGCCGATGCCCTTGTGGGCTTCTGCCGCGGTGTGCAGGCTGCCAGCCCCGTGGACAGCTACGCCGCCCCGGAACCCAGCCCGGAGCCGGGCTACACCGACGAGGTGGTCATGGCCAGCGGCAGACGCGGCTGAGAGGGCAAGGTCGTTATTCCAAAATTGGCAGCTTCAGCGTAAAGCGGCTGCCCTTGCCCACCTCGCTTTGCAGGGTGATCTCCCGTCGTGGTGGAGATGAGCCAGCTCCTGCGCGATGGTCAGCCCAAGGCCGGTGGAATCGTGCTTGGTGTTGGCCGTGGTGTGAAAATAGCGGTCGAATACGGCTGCCTGATCTTCCGGCGCAATGCCGCACCCGGTGTCCTGCACCGTCACCCGGGCGGTTCCGCCCTCCCGCGCGCAGGTCACTGTGACCACACCGCCCGCAGGAGTATAGTGGATGGCGTTGGTAACGAGGTTCTGCACCACCTGCTGTAAGCGCACGTTATCGCCCCAGACGGGCAGGAAGCAGTCCGTCTCCGCCCGGAGGGTGACCCCTTTCTGGGCGGCTTCGCTCTGGCAGGCGGCGCAGACGGCGGCGGTGGCTTCGTTCAGGGCCACCCGGTCCTCATTGAGCAGCACCTGCTTCTGCTCGAGCTTGGCCGCCAGAAAGAGGTCTTCCGTCAGACTGCGGACAAAAGCCACCCGCTGCTGCAGGGCCGGCAGCAGGGCCGGCAGGGCGTCGGGAGCCTCGGCCAGGGTATCCAGCCCGTTGCTCACGGCAAACAGAGGGCTGCGCAGGTCGTGGAAGATGTTGAGCATCATGCTCTTGCGGGCTTCGGTCTCCTCCGTCAGGGCCCGGGTCCGCTCGATGACCCGGGTGTCCAGCTCCTGGGCCAGCTGCTCGGTGCGGTCAAACTGCAAAGCAAAGCGGCGGCAGACGTAAGTCATGCAGCCCAGAGCAAACGGGATATCGAACACCCGGGCGCACCGCAGCAGGTAGAGCGGGTAGCACTCTACATAAAAGGGGAGAGTGGGCAGCAGGGCCCACACCCGGAACCCTGTTGTGATGGCGCAGGGAAAGAGCAGCAGCCCGGCGGCTTCGTACCCGCGCAGGTAGGCTGAAAGCAGCAGGTAGAGGCAGAGGCACATGCGGCCGTCGTAGCGTGCCGAACCGCAGGATGGGCAAGCGGACTTGCCCCAGCAGCAGAAAGACTGCCGAGGCGGGCACCACCCATTTGGCGGGCAGAGGCAGGGCCAGCAGCGCTGCGGAGAGCAGGGCCGACGCCAGGATCGTGATGGCAAAAAACAGCCGCATGAACCGCTGGAGCAGCCCCTGAAACCCGGCAGGAAAAAGGCTGCCAGGGTGCCCCAGAAAAAGAGAACTGCCAGATAGAGGAGAAAATAGCGCAGCTCCGGCTGCTTTTTGTAGTGGTAAAGGGCCAGGATGGCAGCGGCCAGCGTGGCAAAGACGATGAGCGCCACCAGCTGCAGATGGCTGCGGACCAGGTCGCCCAGGGGGCTTTGCATCTCTGTCCGTGAGATGCCCCCGGAAAGAACGAGAAAATGCTGATTGAGCAGGACGCCCGCCAGTGCGATGCCCAGTGCCAGCAGCACCGCCGCCGCGGCACAGAGCTGTTTTTTCCATTTCATGTTGGATTCCTCCCCAGAAACCAGTTGAGAATTTGAACCGGATACGGTATACTGTTAATAGTATAACAAAGAATAGCCAAAAAGGGGAGAGCAAATAGGGATGATCCGCGTTTTAATGGTGGAAGATGACCCGGTAATCCGTGACACCACCCGGTATTTTCTGCAGAGCCAGCAGAATTTTGAGGTGGTGTGCGCTGAGACGGGCGGTGATGCACTGAGCCACGCCCGGGAAAAATTTGATGTCATCCTCATGGACATCCTGCTGCCGGATACCAACGGCGTGGACCTGTGCCAGCGGCTGCGCAGCTGGCACCACTGCCCCATCATCTTTACCTCCTGCCTGGACGATACCGACACGGTGGTGCGGGCGCTGGAGATGGGCGGTGACGATTTCCTCACAAAGCCCTATCATAACAAAGTGCTGCTGGCCCGCATCATGGCCAACATCCGCCGGGTGCAGATGGACGCGGCCGAGCCCAATGTCAATGGCTATCACTGCGCGGCGAAGCGACCATCAGCTCTGTCCAGCTGCCCACCGGCGATGAGAACGACTGGCTGGGCAAGGAGCCTGACATCGACGAGGCCGCCATCACCGAGACCGTGGACACCGACATCCTGATCGTGGGCGCTGGCAATGGCGGTATGTTCGCTGCCGCCTATGCGGCTGCCAACGGCCTGAACTTCCGTGTTATCGAGCAGAACGCCAACGTGCAGGACACCCGCCACTGGTATGGCGCTGTTGATTCTGCTGCCGCTAAGGAAGCTGGCGAACCCGCCACCGATAAGGCAAAGCTGCTGAGCGAGATCTCCCGCTACGCCTCCGGCAAGTGCGACCAGCGCGTTGTCAAAACCTGGATCAACGAATCTGCTGCCATGCACGACTTCATGCGCAGCATTCTGGAAGATAAGTACGGCTGGGTGTGCGATTTCACCTCCGGCAGCGAGGCTGCATGGCCCACAGAGAATGCCGAGCACAACACCGACTACCTCTACCCTGTGCAGGAACACAACTACATGGCCAGCGAGCGCGAGTCCGGTCTGCCCCGCAACGAGCTGCTGCTGCAGTACATTCAGGAGCTGGGCTACGATGTAGACTTCAAGACCAGCCTTGCCAAGCTGGAAAAGAACAGCGATGGCCGCATTACCGGCGTCATCGCCCAGAGCACCGAGGATGACCACTTCATCCGTTACAACGCCAATCAGGGCGTGCTGCTGGCCTGCGGCGGCTTCCCCGGCAACCCCTACATGATGGAGCAGCTGGACCCGCTGGGCACCAGCGTGACCACCGCCTGCTCCTACTCCCCCGCCGACAAGGGCTACGGCATCCGCGCCGCTGCCGTGGGGCAGGTGCTAATCTGGACAAGGAAGCCGCTCCCATGCTGTTTGACCGCGGCATCGTAGCTCCCGGTGTGGATGCCGGCTATGTGGACAGCGAGCGCCTTTGGCGGCAAGACTTTCCCCGGTAAAATCCGCCAGTATAATCCCGGCACCCAGCCCTTCCTGAAGGTGAACCGCAACGGCGAGCGTTTTGCCAACGAGAGCTGCCCCTACAACGATATCGTCTACGCTGCCGCTCACCAGCCGGGCCGTGTTTACGCCCAGATCAGCGACGCAATCTTCATCGAAGATGTAAAGCGCTTCCACACCATCGGCTGCTCCGCGCAGACCCGTAATGCAGGCGCGGCTAGTATCTTCAGCAAACAGATGGACAGTGCAGAGGAGAAAGGCTGCTTTTTCAAGGCCGATACCATTGAGGAGCTGGCCGATAAGCTGGGCTTTACCGGTGCGGCAAAGGACACGTTCCTTGCCACCGTGGAGCGCTACAACGAGCTGTATGACCAGCAGAACGACGAGGACTTCGGCAAGCCCGCTTACCGTCTGAGCGCGATCCGCACTGCGCCCTTCTACGGCTGCTGGCTGGGTGCTTCCCTGCTGACCACCGAGCAGGGCATCGCCATCAACGAAAAGGGTCAGGCTCTGGACACCGACAACCAGCCCATGGAGGGTCTGTACATCACCGGTGATATGTCCGGCAGCTTCTTTGCCAACAACTACCCCTGCCTGATGGCCGGTGTGGCCATGGGCCGTACCCTGACCTTTGCCAAAAGCCATCAAACAGATGGCTGGCCTGGAAAAGTAAGGGCTGAACCAGACAAAATCCAAAGGCGGGGCAGGCCGTTCCCATCGTTACCCGGTTTTCTGGACACCGGATCAAAATTGAATAATTAAGATTCCATCATGGATGTTTCCCTGAATTTAGAGGGAGACATCCATTTTGTTTTCGCTTGGATTCTGCTGTTATTGTAATAGTCGATATAATCGGCAATAGCTTTGGAGAATGCTTCAAAGGAAGGATAATCTTTCTCAAAACCATAGAACATTTCATTTTTCAATCTACCAAAGAAGGTCTCCATAATACAGTTGTCATAGCAGTTGCCTTTTCTCGACATAGATTGAATGATTCCGTGTTTCTGAAGTTCATTGCGGTAGAATGCGTGCTGGTACTGCCAGCCTTGATCTGAGTGCATAATCAGCCCTTGGGTTGACGGAAACCGTTTAAACGCTTTATTCAGCATATCCTTGATTTGTTCTATGTTCGGGCTGGTGGAGAGATTGTAAGAAACAATCTCATTTGTATTCATATCCAGAATCGGAGAAATATAGCACTTGCCCCAAGACAGATTGAACTGTGACACATCGGTTGTCCATTTTTGCAGGGGCTTCTCGGTACTGAAATCCCGATTGATAATGTTGTCAGCAACCTTTCCTACATCGCCTTTATAAGAATGGTACTTTTCTTTGGGACGTTTGCCAAACAGTGCAAGTTGGTTCATAATTCGCTGAACACGCTTGTGATTCACCTGAAACCCACGGTTCAGAAGTTCATGGTGTACCCGTCTCACGCCGTATCTTTTTCTGTTCTCATTGAAAATAGCAGTGATTTTAGACGATAACTCAGCATTTCTTTCTTCAACTTTATCCGTTCTGCCGAGTTCATAATAATGCGTTGATTGGACAGCCCGATTGCATCTAACAAATCAAGTCTGTACCTTCTTTGAGTTCTTGGACGAGCGCAGCTTTTTCGCCTTGAGTTTGCAATCTTTTTTTACGACAAATCTCCGCTCTCAGACGCTCATTCATCTCTTCTCGTTCGGGGTCAGTTCTGCTGGTACTATTTGCTTCTTCATGGCAGGCTCCTTTGGTCGTCCCTTTTGTTGTGCAGCCAGTTCTTGGATTCATGGTCAGGCTGGGTGCAGGGGGCATATCAACTCTGCGGCCTGTTTTTATACCCTCTATACACAAACAGATCAAACGGCCAAAGCCGGAGCTTTTCAGCACACGGCACAGTGGACGGAAATGGGCTCCAGAATTTCCGGGTGCATCCGTCGCGGTAGTCCAGCGCAGCAGCACCGGCATCAATGTTGGTGGTACCGGCATATGGCAGGTTCTGCTCGCAATTGCCGGTGTCCGCCTTGAGCGGGTCGCGGAAGAAGAGCACCAGATCCACCTCATCGCAGGCAACGCGGGAGGTGATCTGCTGTACACCGCCCAGCTTGCCGGAGAGGTAGCAATGCACCGGCAGACCAGTGGTCTGCGCAAGCATCCGGCCGGTGGTACCGGTGGCGATAACATTATTGCGGGAAAGGATGGCACTGTAAGCGGTACAGAACTGCAGAGCCAGTTCCTTGCGGGAATCGTGTGCAAGAATTGCGATCGTCATAGCGCTCTCTCCTTCATTCTCAGTATAGTGTTGTGGCGAATGATGCAGGGTGGCTTTTTTACAAATACACTTTTTTCCATTCGGCATAAACCTACTAGAATCATTCTCAAACTTTCCACTATTGTTTTACCGCGCAAAAACAGGGCTTTGTCAAGCGCTTTGTTGTGATTTTAGCAAGAAAATGAGCAAAAGTATGACTTTTAATTGTTAGAGAAACGGGGAACATTTGGATACAACCGCTATCCAAGAACGCTCGTTTTAAAACTCTTGACAAAATTTTTCGAAGTTTTTTCATATTTTTTAAAAAACAGTCCATATGGATAAAACAAAAATACAGGCCGAAGCAGCTTGACATCGGCCTGTACAGGAAATTTTTTTCAAATGGAACAAATGAAACAGGGTGAGTTTCACCGGGAATTACCGGGAGCGGAAAATTGTAAAAAAACTTCCGCCTGAATGTAAAACTTTTGTAAAATCAGCGAATCTGCCCGTTGCCGTGGATAACGTACTTGTAGCTGCACAGCTCCTCCAAGCCCATGGGACCGCGGGCGTGGAGCTTCTGGGTAGAGATGCCCATTTCGCACCCAAGGCCAAACTCGCCGCCGTCGGTAAAGCGGGTGGAGCAGTTGACATAGACCGCGGCGCTGTCTACCGCAGCGGTGAACCGGTCGGCATGTCTGCATGCGTCTGGGTCAGGATGGCCTCGCTATGGCCGGTGGAGTGCTGCGCAATGTGGGCAATGGCCTCATCTACACTGTCCACCACCTTGACGGCAAGGATGTAGTCCAGAAACTCGGTGTCAAAGTCCGCAGGGCCGGCAGGCGTGCCGGGAATGATGGCGGCGGCGCGTGCGTCCAGCCGCAGTTCTACCGGCAGCTTGCCCGCAGCCACGCGGTCGGGGCCAAGACGCTGTGCAAGCTTGGGCAGAAACTCCTGTGCAATGGCAGAGTGCACAAGGCACACCTCCTCGGCGTTGCACACGCTGGGGCGGCTGGCCTTGGCGTTTTCAATAATATCCAGCGCCTTGGCCTGATCAGCGGTGTCGTCCACAAAAATGTGGCAGATGCCGGTACCGGTCTGGATGCAGGGGACCTTGGCGTTTTCCACGCAGGCCCGGATGAGCCCGGCCCCGCCCCGGGGGATCAGCAGGTCCACATAGCCCACGGCTGTCATCAGGGCGTTGGCAGAGGCGTGGGTGGTGTCCTCGATCAGGCAGACCGCTTTTTCAGGCAGACCGTTCTCCCGCAGGCCCTGCCGCAGTGCCTGCACAATGGCGTTGGCGCTGCGCCAAGCCTCCTTGCCGCAGCGCAGGATGCAGGCGTTGCCGCTCTTGATGGCAAGGGCGGCGGCATCGCTGGTCACGTTGGGGCGGCTCTCGTAGATGATTGCGATCACGCCCATGGGCACAGCGGTCTTTTCGATCACCAGCCCGTTGGGGCGCTCCACCCGCTTCAGCACCCGGCCCACCGGGTCGGGCAGGGCAGCGACCTCTTCAATGCCCTTTGCCATGGCGCGGATGCGCTCCTCGGTCAGGGCAAGACGGTCCAGCATCACCTCGCTGATATGTCCCTTTGCAGCGGCCATATCGTCGGCGTTGGCGGCAAGGATAGCCGTCATGTTTGCCGGGCTGCACAGCTGCGCAGCCATCCACTGCGCAGTGCCTGTGCGCGGCTGGTGCCATCAGCCAGTGCCAGCGCAGCCTTTGCCCCGCGGGCGGCTTCCAGAATTTCCTGTGTGGTCATAGCTCAAACCTCCTGTGTGGACAGTGTGGGCTGCTTGTGCCCGGCAAAGCGGGTGCCGATGGGCTTGCCCACAGCGATATCATACAGCAGTTCCGGGTGTGCGCCGTTGGCAATGACCATATCGGCTCCGCTGCCGGTCACCATGCGGGCGGCGCGCAGCTTAGTGGCCATGCCGCCGGTGCCCAGTGCGAGCCGGCCCCATCGGCCAGCGCCATCACCTCCGGGGTGATCTCCTCCACCAGCGGGATCAGCGCCGCATCCGGGTGGGTGTGGGGGTTGGCAGTGTACAGGCCGTCGATGTCGCTCAGCAGCACCAGCAAGTCGGCCTTGCAGCAGCAGGCCACAATAGCAGCCAGCGTGTCATTGTCGCCAATGGAGGTGATCTCATCGGTGGCAACGCTGTCGTTTTCATTGATGATGGGCAGTGCACCCAGTTCCAGCAGACGGGTCAGGGTATTCTGGATGTTCACCCGGCGCTCGGTGTGCTCCACGTCCACGCCGGTAAGCAGAATTTGCGCTACCGTGTGATCGTAGGCACTGAACAGCCGGTCGTAGGTGTACATCAGCTCGCACTGTCCCACGGCAGCGCAGGCCTGCTTGGTGGTGGTATCCTTTGGGCGTGCAGGCAGCGAAAGCTTGCCCACGCCCATGCCGATAGCACCGGAGGATACCAGAATGACCTCGTGTCCCTCGTTCTTTAAATCGCTCAATACCTTGACCAGTTCCTCTGCATGGCGGATGTTCAGCCGCCCGGTGGGGTATGCCAATGTGGAGGTGCCCACTTTCACAACGATGCGCATGATTCCATTAACCCTTTCCCATTTCCTTTGTTTTGTCGTAAGCAGCCAGCACGGCATCCATCACCGCACCGCGCAGCCCATGTTCTTCCAGTACCCGCACGCCCTGAATGGTGCTGCCGCCGGGGCTGCACACAGCATCCTTCAGTGCGCCGGGGTGCTTGCCGCTTTCCAGCACCAGCTTTGCGCTGCCCAGAACCATCTGTGCGGCGTATTCCTGTGCCTTTGCCCGGGGCAGACCGCAGGCCACGCCGCCATCGGCCAGCGCTTCAATAAACTGGTACACCCATGCCGGGCCGCAGCCGGAAACGCAGCTTGCGGCATCGATCATGCCCTCGGCCACGGCGTCCAGCCGCCCGGCGGGAGCCATCAGCTGGCAGAATGCAGCCTCTTCCTCGGCGGTCACGTTGGCAGAGCAATACTGGATCATGCCTTCGCCTACCGACGCCGGGGTGTTGGGCATGATGCGGATGACAGGGTAGTCGCCGCCCGCCATCTCTTGAATACGTGCCACCGGCAGACCGGCGGCCATGGTGCACAGCACGAACCGCTTGGTGCGCTCGGCAAGGATGAACCGCAGCGGCTCCAGCATGGCCTCCATCATCTGGGGCTTCACCGCCAGAAAGATCAGGTCGCAGTCACCGGCGACCTCGGCGTTGGTAGCGGTCTGACAGCCCAGCTCTGCAGCCAGCGCTTCGGCCTTGGCCGCCGTGCGGTTGGCCAGAAATACATTCTCAGGCTCGGTAGCCTTGCATACACGGCGCGTGCAATAGCACCGCCCATGTTTCCACAGCCTAAAAACCCAATGGTTTTCATCATCATAATAACCCTCCCTCGGCAGGTATGCACTGCATAAAATTCTGCTTCTTATTCATTCTAAGCAACCGCTGGGAGAAAATCAAGACTTTTGTCTTATTTTTGGCGGGCAGATTGAAAAACAGCACCTTCGGGGCGGGCAGCGCACACACAAATTTCATAAAAAGGTAAGAATCTTTACTTGAAATAAGGTCGTGTTTTGCGGTAAAATAAATTATGGGGTATCATTCACGGAAACGGCAGAGGAGTCTGCCGGGAAAGGATGGGTTTTTGTGTCACAAACGACAAAACGGGCACTGGAGGCATCTTTGAAGAAGCTGCTGCTGGAAAAGCCCCTGAACAAGATCACGATCAACGATATCACCGAGGACTGCGGGGTCAACCGCATGACCTTTTATTACCATTTCAAGGATATTTACGATCTGGTGGACTGGATCTTGGCGGAGGATGCCGCCAAGGCAATGGAAGGCCGCCGGGGTTTTGGTACATGGAGCGAAGCCTATCTGGACGTTCTGCGCCAACTGCAGGATAACAAGACCCTTGTGCTCAACGTTTACCGCTCGGTGGGCAGGGAACAGGTGGAGCAGTACCTTTATAGATTGCTGGACACCATCCTGAAGGATTTTGCAGACCGTGAATGCCACGATATCACCGTGCAGGACGCAGATAAGCAGTTTGTTGTCGATTTTTACAAGTATGCACTGGTGGGTATGACGCTGGAATGGACCCGCCGGGATATGAAAGGCGACCCCAAGAAGATGGTGGAGCGCGTGAGCACCATGATCCACGGAGATTTCCGCCGGGCGCTGTGCCGCCTGAGCAGCGGCAGCTTGAAAATAGAGGAATGATGTGCTTTGTGGCTGTGCGGCTTCAATAAAATTTTATCAAAGAATACGCCGTGATGGGTTTTCCATCACGGCGTATTTTCTGTTTATGGCACAAAAACGCGCAAAGTGGTAGGATGTGGTCAAGCAAAATAAGGATTTCCAAAGGAATCATTTCGGGAGGAAAAAGTTATGAATACATCTCTTGATAATCTGACTCACAAGATGCAGCGTGCTGCGCTTGGTAAAATAGTGGACGTGGCGCTTTCCTGCGCCGAGCAAGACCGTGAAAAAACAATGTGCCAGCTGGTAGATGCTGCAAAGCAGTTCTACGGCAGCGGCTTCAGCGACGAGACCTACGAGAACGCCAAAAAGGTGCTGACCGACCCTAATAGCAAGTGGACGAAGCTCATCAACTGCGTGCTGGATCAGACCGACCCCAACGTGGCGCGCACCACTGCGCTGAATCTGGGGTACGAAGCCTTCTTCCGCGGCACTAAGATGATCCGCGAGAACCGCGTCAAGTACCAGTGCAACATCCCTTGGCTGATTTTGTTCGACCCCACCTCTGCCTGCAATATGCACTGCGTGGGCTGCTGGGCAGGCGAGTACGGCCACAAAAACAACCTCAGCTTTGAGGATATGGACAAGATCGTTACGCAGGGCAAGGAGCTGGGCGTGTACCTGTATATGCTGACCGGCGGCGAGCCGCTGGTGCGCAAGAAGGATGTGCTCAAGCTGGCCGAAAAGCACAACGATGTGCAGTTTGCCATCTACACCAACTCCACCCTCATCGACGAGCCCTTCTGTGAAGAAGTGCAGCGTCTGGGCAATATCGCCTTTATGCTGTCCATCGAGGGCACCCCGGAGACCAACGATGCCCGCCGTGGCGAAGGCCACTATGCCGCTGTGATGCACGCCATGGATCTGCTCAAGAAGTACGGCATTCTCTTCGGCACCTCCATCTGCTACACCCGCCAGAACATCGACGCCGTCACCAACGATGCGTTCATGCGGCTCCTGTGCGAGAAGGGTGCACACTTCGGCTTCTACTTCCACTATATGCCGGTGGGCAATGAGGCCGCCCCGGAGCTGATGCCCAGCCCTGCCCAGCGCAAATATATGATCGACCGCATCCGCTACCTGCGCTCTGACGAGAGCGATATCCCGTTCTACCCCATGGACTTCCAGAACGACGGCGAGTTCGTGGGCGGCTGCATCGCCGGCGGACGCAACTACTTCCACATCAACTCGGCGGGCGACGCGGAGCCCTGTGTCTTTATCCACTACTCCAACGCCAACATCCACGACCAGTCCATTCTGGAAATCTTGCACAGCCCGCTGTTTATGGCGTACCACAACGGCCAGCCGTTCAACAAGAACCATCTGCGTCCCTGCCCGATGCTGGAAAACCCCGAGCTGCTGCACAAGATGGTGCACGAGACCGGTGCTCACAGCACCGACCTGCAGTCTCCGGAAAGCGTGGAGCACCTGTGCGAGAAGTGTAAGGCTTACGCCGCCGACTGGCAGCCCACCGCAGACGAGATCTGGTCCCACCACAAGATCCGCGAAAGCCGCTACGAAAACTATAAGGATTGGAAGCCCACTCAGCCGCTGGACTGAGCTGAAACCTGATTTAAAACAATAACAAGACCCCCGCCCTGTGTCCCTCCCGGAACATAAGGCGGGGGTTTTGTACGGGCTGTGTAAACTGGAATTTTTTACTTCTTCATCTTAGGCGCAATAAGCAGCACGACTGTTACAAGAAAATATACACCATACAGTAACCAAGTAATTGTATTGTTCCAAGGAAAACTCTTTTCTGGATGGTTCAATGCAAACATTATAAATACAAAAGCTATAATCAACATTATCAAACCGATAATCCTTGACGTGCTCTTTTTCATGTAAATCACCTCGTCAAATTTGACCTATAATACGTTAAAAATGCCCCGCATCGGAAGTGCTCTGATGCGGGGCAGGGAAGGTTTACTGGTTCTCAGCAGGTTGCGGTGCAGCGGGCTGTTCCGCTGCAACGTCTGCAGGGTCGCCGAACTGGTCGTGATAGCTGTTCAGCAGGGTCAATTCCTGATTGCGCTGCAAGCCGTGGATGACCAGCTTTTTGATGACATCGTAGATAACGGCAAACAGCGGCACGCCAACGATCATGCCTACAAAGCCCCACAGGCCGCCGAACAGCAGGATGGCGAACAGCACCCAGAAGCTGGACAGGCCCGTGGAGTTGCCCAGGATCTTAGGCCCGATGATGTTGCCGTCGAGCTGCTGCAAAATCAGGATGAAGAGCACGAACCAGAGGGCCTTGATGGGGTTCTGGATCAGAATGAGCAGGGTGGCGGGAATGGCACCGATGAACGGCCCGAAGAACGGGATCACGTTGGTCACACCGATGATCACCGACACCAGCAGCGCGCTGGGAAACTTGAAAATCAGGCAGCCGATATAGCACAGCACGCCGATGATGGCAGAGTCCATGATCTTGCCGTTGATGAAGCCGCCGAACATTTTGTCTGCGTACTTCACTTCCTCGGTGATTAGCTGCGCCCAGCGGGGGGGCGGACGATGCTGTGCAGCACCAGCTTGCCCTGCTGGACAAAGCGCTTGCGGCTGGCCAGCATATACACGGCCACGATGATGCCGATGATCAGGTTTCTTGGCCACCGTCACCACGTTCAGCACACCAATGGCTGCGCCACTTACGATATTCTGCATGGAGGGCAGCAGGGTGTTCTTGAGCCATGTGTTCCATGTGTCCAGATTGGTATTCAGGGCAGCGTAGGCTGAATTGAGCAGCTCCGTGATCTGTTCGTTCTTTTCAATAAACTCCAGATGGTTTGCCCAGTTCATGAACTTTGTAATGTTGGCCTGCGCGGTGTAGTACAGGGTAGTCACGCTGGTGATCAGCTGCGGCACGATCATCATGACCAGTGCATACACCAGCAAAAGCCCGAACAGGATGGTCAGCGCAACGGACAGCGCATTGATCAGACCGTTCATCTTTTCCGGGATGAACCGGCGCAGAAAGCTCTCGATGGTGTTGCACACCGGCTTGAGCAGGTAGGCGATGACGGCACCGTAGATGAACGGCATCAGGATGCCGGTCAGGGTAGAGATGGCCGAGCCAAAGCCGTCAAAGCGGTAAATAAGGAAAAAGAAGATGATGCTCAGTGCAATGGCACCAAACCCTGCGAGCATCCCATAGAGATACGGTTTGATGTGCGGCTTTTTGTCCATCATGACAAACTCCATTCCTGCTGCGGGCAGCGGGAATACCCACAGCGCTTATTAAATTTTGTTGCTTCTGCGCCAGATGTGCAGCTTTTCAGCCTCGCGGATCAGCTCCTCACGGAAGTCCGGGTGTGCCACGCTGATCAGGGCCTCGGCTTTTTCCCAGGTGGTCAGGCCCTTCAGGTTCACGCAGCCGTACTCGGTGCACAGGTAGTGGATGTTGGCACGGGTGTCGGTGACGATGCTGCCGTTCTCCAGCGTGGGACGGATGCGGCTTTCCAGCTGGCCGGTCTTTTTATTAAAGAAGGTGGAGGACAGGCAGATGAAGCTCTTGCCACCCTTGGAAAGGTATGCGCCCAGCACGAAGTCCAGCTGGCCGCCTGCACCGGAAATGTGCTTCACACCGGCGCTTTCGGCATTCACCTGACCAAACAGGTCGATATCCACCGCATTGTTGATGGAAATAAAGTTGTCCAGTGCGGAAATGCTGCGGATGTCGTTGGTGTAGTCAACCGGTGCAGACATACACTCCGGATTGTTATCCAGGTAGTCGTACATCTTCTGGGTGCCGGCACCGAACGCATAGACCTGGCGGCCGTTGTCCAGCTGCTTGCGGCTGCCGTTGATCTTGCCGGCCTTGGCAATATCCACAAAAGCATCCACATACATCTCGGTGTGTACGCCCAAATCTTTCAGATCGCTCTGGGCAATCATGGCGCCGATGGCGTTGGGCATGCCGCCGATGCCAAGCTGCAGGCAGGCGCCGTTAGGGATCTGCGGCACAATGAGGTTGGCTACCTTCAGGTCCACCTCGGTAGCGGCACCGGCAGCTGCCATCTGGCCGATGGGGGGATTTGCGCCCTCCACGATGCCGCTTACCTGAGAAACGTGTACGCAGTTCTCCATGCCGCCAAGGCAGCGCGGCATATTGGTGTTGACCTCTACGATGATCTTCTTGGCCTTTTCGCACACAGCACCCAGATGCGAAGCGCTGGGACCGAAGTTGAAGTAGCCGTGCTCGTCCATGGGGGTCACCTGAAATACTGCCACATCCACGGGGTCGCCGCTCTCGCGGTAGTAGCGGGGCAGCTCAGAGTAGCGGATGGGGGAGTAGAAGGAGAAGCCCTGCGCAATGGCCTTGCGCTCAATGCCGCCCATATGCCAGCTGTTCCAGGTCATGTGGGCAGCCGGGTCATCGATCTGGAAGATCTCGGGCACCCACATCAGGATGCCGCCCCGGAAGTTGACTCCTTCCAACTCCGGCAGGCGTTTTGCCAGCTCGGCGTCCACGGCCACAGGGGTGTTCACAGCCCAGCCGTAGTCCACCCAGTCGCCGCTTTTGACCAGAGCGGCAGCCTGCGCAGCAGTCATAAGCTTCTGTGCGTACAGTTCCTTGCAATCCATTATAAACCATCCTCTCTTAAAATACATAAAAGAATTGTAAACAATTCTGTGCGGACAAATTATGCAGCCGTTTTACGCCTGTTTTGCGGAATGCACACCGTTTTGCCACATCTGTATGGTAACCTTATAAACAAGGCAGCAGTGTGTCGCGCTCTGCGCAGAACAGCCAACTTAGTTATAACATTTTAACATTATATTGACGCTTGTCAACCAATAAAGTTCATTTTTGCCCCAAAAAACAAACCGGGTGTATTTAGCATTAATAAACAGTTTTCTTGGCTTTATGTGGGATTGTTTGGTAAAACAAAAAAGTTGAGAAAAAGACTTGATAAAATTTTGATATGTTTTTAATAAGCGGAAGGAACCCTGAAATAGGAGCAGTGGGTTGATTCGTTTAAAATTTAACGATAAAACGCACCGCAGCAGTTTCAGGTTGCACCCAAGGCTGGAAAGTGCTATCATGGCAGAACCAGGACTGTTAGATTTTTAACAGCAGCGCATAAGGAGGACACTGACCGATGGCAACAGCAGTTTATCCCGGGTCGTTCGATCCGGTCACCAAGGGACACCTTGATATCATCAAACGCGCAGCAAAGATCAACGACCACCTCATTGTGGCGGTGCTGATCAACAGCGCCAAGCATCCGCTGTTCACAGTGGAGGAGCGGGTGGCTATGCTGCAGGAATGCTGCAAGAACATCCCCAATGTGACCGTGGAAAGCTTCGACGGCCTGACCGTGGAGTTCGCAAAAAAGCGCCACGCATCCGTAATGGTGCGCGGGCTGCGGGCCGTAACGGACTTTGAAAACGAGATCCAGCTTGCCCATACGAATCACGCGCTGATGCCTGGCATTGAGACAATGTTCCTTGCCACCAGCATCAAATGGAGCTATCTCTCCTCGACCATTGTGCGGGAGGCCGCCCATTACAACGGCAGTGACATCAGGCAAGTTCTCACACCCAATGTGGAAAAAGCCGTCAGCGAAAAAAAATACGCACAGCTCCGGGAAGGGACCCCCCTGATACGTTTGCAAAAATGCCGCTAAGGGCGTTTTGATAAAGGATTCCCAACCGTCTAAATAACACATACACAATTCAGGAGGCTATTAACATGAAGAAAGATCGTTATCGCATCTGCATGCCGCACTCGCTATCGGCAAGTTCGGTGGCACTCTGGCCAATGTCCCTGCTACAGAGCTGGGCTCCATCGTCATCAAGGAAGCTCTGAACCGTGCCAATGTCAAGCCGGAGCAGGTTGACCACGTTTACATGGGCTGTGTTATCCAGGCTGGTCTGGGCCAGAACGTTGCACGCCAGGCTTCTCTGAAAGCCGGCCTGCCCATCGAGACCCCCGCTGTCACCGTCAACGTTGTCTGCGGCTCTGGCCTGAACTGTGTGAACATGGCTGCCCAGATGATCGAAGCAGGCGATGCTGATATCGTTGTCGCAGGTGGTATGGAAAACATGGACATGGCTCCCTTCGCTACTGCAGAAGGCCGTTATGGCTACCGCATGGGCTACTCCCATGGGCAAGAGCGAGCTCGTGGATACCATGGTCAACGATGCTCTGTGGGATGCAACCGGCTGCAACATGCACATGGGCATGACCGCCGAGAATGTCTGCACCAACGAAACCTACCAGAAGAAGTACGGCTACAGCCCCATCACCCGCGAGATGCTGGATGAGTTCTCTTACAACAGCCAGGTGAAGGCTGACAAGGCCATCAAGGACGGCGCTTTCAAGGACGAGATCGTTCCCGTTGTCATCAAGGGCAAGAAGGGTGACACCGTGTTTGATACCGATGAAGGCCCCCGCATGAGCTCCCGAAGTTCTGCAAGCTGAAGCCCGCTTCAAGAAGACGGCATCGTCACCGCCGCCAACTCCTCCGCCATCAACGATGGCGCAGCTGCTCTGGTTATCATGAGCGAAGAAAAGGCTAAGGAGCTGGGTGTTGAGCCTCTGGCAACCTGGGTTGCCGGTGCATTGGCAGGTGTTGAGCCGAAGTCATGGGTCTGGGCCCCATCGCCGCAACCAAGAAGGTTATGGCCAAGACCGGCATGACTGTTGATGATATGGACCTGGTCGAAGCCAACGAAGCATTCGCTGCACAGTCTGTTGCAGTCGGCCAGGCTCTGCACTTCGATAAGGCAAAGCTGAACGTCAACGGCGGCGCCATCGCTCTGGGTCATCCCGTTGGCGCTTCCGGCGCTCGTATCCTTGTCACCCTGCTGTACGCTATGAAGCATCGCGGCGCACACAAGGGTCTGGCTACCCTGTGCATCGGCGGCGGCATGGGCTGCGCCACCATCGTTGAGATGGACTAAGCACTCTTTCTCTGAATCCTGACTGAACCACAGACCCGGAGCGCCGGAGGGAACCGGAGAGCTCTCCTGCGTTCTGGGGGCTGTTTTGAAAAAAACTGAACTGTATGAAATGGAGGTTTTCACAATGGCATTTGTAAAAACCGAGGTGCAGGGTGCTGTTGCGATCGTTACCATTGACCGTCCCAAAGCCCTGAATGCACTGAACCCCGAAGTTCTGGCTGACCTGAAGGCTGCATTTGAAGCCATCGATCAGGAGACTGTGCGCTGCGTTGTTCTGACCGGTGCAGGCGACAAGAGCTTTGTTGCCGGTGCTGATATCGGCTCCATGTCCACCATGACCAAGGCAGAAGGCGAGGCCTTCGGTAAGCTGGGCAACGATGTGTTCCTGGAGATCGAAAGCTTCCCGCTGCCCGTTATCGCAGCTGTCAACGGCTTTGCCCTTGGCGGCGGCAATGAGCTGGCCATGAGCTGCGATATCCGCATCTGCTCCGATAACGCCGTCTTCGGTCAGCCCGAAGTTGGCCTGGGCATCACCCCTGGCTTCGGCGGCACCCAGCGTCTGGCTCGCCTGGTTGGCATGGGCATGGCAAAGCAGCTGGTTTACTCTGCGCTGAACATCAAGGCAGACGAGGCCCCGTATCGGCCTGGTCAACGCTGTTTACCCGCAGGCTGAGCTGATGGAGAATGTCCTGAAGCTGGCCGGCAAGATCGCAAAGAATGCTCCCATCGCTGTCCGCAACTGCAAGAAGGCCATGAACGAGGGCATCTCCAAGCCCATCAACGAGGCTGTTGCGGTTGAGGAAGAAGCTGTTTGGCGATTGCTTCGAAACCCACGATCAGCAGGAGGGCATGCAGTGCTTCCTGAGCCGTGAAAAGCCGAAACCCAAGGCAGTGTTCACCAACAACTAATCCATGCGCTGTTCAAAAAGGCCGGGCGCTGTGGCTGCACCAAAGTACATATTAAAAATTTTTGATATTAAAGGAGAGATTTCCTATGAAGATCGGTGTTATTGGCGCTGGCACTATGGGTCAGGGTATTGCTAAGGCATTTGCACAGGTTGAGGGCTTCACTGTTGCCCTGTGTGATATCAAGCAGGAGTGGGCTGAGAATGGTCTGGCAAAGATCAAGAAGGGCTACGAGAAGCTGGTTGCTAAGGGAAAGATGACCCAGGAAAAGGCAGACGCTATCGTGCTGCCATCACCGCGGGCCTGAAAGAAGATCTGTGCGCTGACTGCGATCTGATCGTTGAGGCTGCTTTCGAGGATATGAAGGTCAAGCAGACCACCTTCGGCGAGCTGGACAAGATCTGCAAGCCCGAGTGTGTATTTGCTTCCAACACTTCTTCTCTGTCCATTACCGAGATCGGCAACGGACTGACCCGTCCTCTGGTTGGCATGCACTTCTTCAACCCCGCTGACCGTATGAAGCTCATCGAGGTCATTGCCGGTGTGAACACCCCCGCCGAGACTGTCGAGAAGATCAAAAAGATCAGTGTTGAGATCGGCAAGACCCCGGTTCAGGTCAACGAGGCTGCTGGCTTCGTTGTCAACCGCATCCTGATCCCGATGATCAACGAAGCTGCTTTCATCAAGATGGAAGGCGTTTCTGACATTGCCGGCATCGACACCGCTATGAAGTTGGGCGCTAATCATCCCATGGGCCCCCTGGAGCTGGGCGACTTCATTGGCCTGGATATCTGCCTGGCCATCATGGACGTGCTGTACAACGAGACCGGCGACAGCAAGTACCGCGCCTGCCCGCTCATCCGCAAGATGGTTCGTGGCGGCAATCTGGGCTGCAAGACCGGTAAGGGCTTCTACGTTTACAACGCAGACCGCACCAAGACCCCTGTTGACCAGCTGTAAGTTCTGATAAACATTTCTCCCGGCTGCGGGGAAAGCGGTCGGGAGGAATTTGTTTGCACCGGGCTATTCCGGTAAATGAAAAAAGACCTGTTAGGAGGATATAGCGATGGATTTTACTCTGTCCAAGCAGCAGCATATGGTGCAGAAAATGTACAAAGAGTTTGCTGAGAACGAAGTCAAGCCTCTGCCAAAGAAGGTTGACGCAGAGGAATATTTCCCCAAGGAGACCGTTGAAAAGATGGCAAAGCTGGGCATGATGGGCATCTACTTCCCCAAAGAGGTCGGCGGCGCAGGCGGCGATGTGCTCTCCTACGTGATGGCTGTTGAGGAGATGAGCAAGGTCTGCGGCACCACCGGTGTCATCGTCTCTGCTCACACCAGCCTGTGTGCTGCTCCCATCTACGAGAACGGCACTGCCGACCAGAAGGCTAAGTACCTGCCCAAGCTGTGCAGCGGCGAATGGCTGGGCGCTTTCGGCCTGACTGAGCCCGGCGCCGGCACCGATGCACAGGGTCAGCAGACCATTGCTAAGGAAGATGGCGATTACTGGGTGCTGAACGGCTCCAAGATCTTCATCACCAACGCTGGCTTTGCTGATGTGTTCATCGTCATCGCCGTTACCGATAACGTGCTGGATAAGCGCGGCCGTCCCACCAAGCACTGCTCCGCCTTCATCGTGGAGCGCACCGACCCGGGCTTCAAGGTTGGTAAGCCCGAAGATAAGATGGGCATTCGTGGTTCTTCTACCTGCGAGCTGATCATGGAAGACTGCATCATCCCCAAGGATCGCCTGCTGGGCGTTAAGGGCAAGGGCTTCCAGCTGGCAATGGCTACGCTGGACGGCGGCCGTATCGGCATCGCCTCACAGGCTCTGGGCATTGCCGAGGGCGCTCTGGAGGAGACCATTGCTTACGTCAAGGAGCGCAAGCAGTTTGGCCGTTCCATCGCTTAGTTCCCAGAACACCCAGTTCGAACTGGCTGAGATGAAAGCTCGCGTTGACGCTGCTAAGTACCTGGTTTAGGCTGCTGCTCTGAAAAAGCAGCAGGCCATGAACGGCGCTAAGGTTCGTTACAGCGTTGAGGCTGCCGAGGCTAAGCTGATTGCAGCCCGCACCGCAAGCGATGTTACCCGCCGCTGCCTGCAGCTGTTCGGTGGCTACGGCTACACCCGTGACTACCCCATCGAGCGCATGATGCGCGATGCCAAGATCACCGAGATCTACGAGGGCACCAGCGAAGTGCAGATGATGGTCATCTCCGGCGCGCTGCTGAAGTAAGGAGGCAAGACGTACAATGAAAGCAATTGTTTGTGTAAAGCAGGTTCCTGATACCTCCGGCAAGGTGTCCGTCAAGCCCGATGGCACTCTGGATCGTGCATCCATGGCAACCATCACCAACCCCGATGACCTGAACGCTCTGGAGGCCGCCCTGAAGCTGAAGGACGCCACCGGCTGCAAGGTCGTTGTTGTCACCATGGGTCCCCCGCCGGCAGAGGGCATGCTGCGTGAGCTGCTGGCCCGCGGCGCTGATAAGGCTGTTCTGGTTTCCGGCCGTGAGTTCGGCGGTTCCGATACCTTTGCAACCAGCCAGATTCTGGCTGCTGCTGTCAACAAGATCGGCGTTGGCCCTGAGGACGTTGTCTTCTGCGGCCGTCAGGCAATCGATGGCGATACCGCACAGGTCGGCCCCCAGATCGCTGAGAAGCTGCACCTGCCTCAGGTCACCTACGTTGCCGACATCCAGAAGGACGGCAACACCCTGACCGTGAAGCGTATGCTGGAAGACGGCTACATGATGGTCAAGGTGCAGACTCCCTGCCTGCTGACCTGCATCAAGGAGCTGAACGACCCCCGCTACATGAGCGTGAACGGCATCTTTACCTGCTACGACAAGCCGATGGAAGTGTTCGATTACAACGCACTGAAGGACGATCCGCTGATCGAGGTCGATACCATTGGTCTGAAGGGTTCTCCGACGAACGTCTTTAAGTCCTTCACTCCTCCGCAGAAGGGCGCAGGCACCATGCTGCAGGGCGACGATGTTGCCGCCCAGCTGGCTGGCATCCTGGCCAAGAAGCACCTGATCTGATGAAAGGAGCATAGGATTACAATGGCTGATTTTAACGAGTACAAGGGCGTATGGGTCTTCTGTGAGCAGCGCCAGGGCAAACTGATGCCCACCGATTTCGAGCTGGTCAGCGAGGCCCGTAAGCTGGCTGACGAGCTGAACTGCGAGGTCACCGGCCTGCTGCTGGGTGACAACGTGGAAGGCATTGCCAAGGAGCTGGGCGGCTACGGTGCCGACAAGGTTCTGGTCTGCGAGAGCCCCCTGCTGAAGGATTACACTACCGACGCATACGCAAAGGTCGTGTGCGATATGGTCAACGAGTACAAGCCTGAGGTGCTGCTGATCGGCGCTACCAACATTGGCCGTGACCTCGGCCCCCGCTGCGCAGCCCGTCTGCACACCGGCCTGACCGCCGATGCTACCCATCTGGATATCGATACTGCAAAGTATGTCGAGTTCCTGAAGGAGAGCTCCACCATCGACCTGTCCAAGCAGAAGTTCGATATGGAAGACCGCAACCTGAAGATGACCCGTCCCGCGTTCGGCGGCCATCTGATGGCTACCATTATCTGCCCCCGCTTCCGTCCCCAGATGTCCACCGTGCGTCCCGGCGTTATGAAGAAGGCTCCGTTCGATCAGGCCAAGGCTGATGCCTGCCAGATCGTCAAGCCCGCCTTCAGCCTGACCGCTGACGACATCAAGACGGAAGTGCTGAGCGTTGAGAAGGCCGCTGAGAAGCTGGTCGATCTGATCGGCGCAGATGTCATTGTCTCCGTTGGTCGTGGTATCAGCAAGGATGTCAACAAGGGCATCGAGCTGGCTGAGCAGCTGGCAGCCGCTCTGGGCGGCGGTGTCGTGGGCGCTTCCCGTGCCGTCACCGATGCAGGCTGGATGACCGCTGACCATCAGGTCGGTCAGACCGGCAAGACCGTGCACCCCAAGATCTATGTGGCTCTGGGTATCTCTGGTGCTATCCAGCACACCGCCGGTATGCAGGATTCTGAGTGCATCATCGCTGTCAACAAGAACGAGGGTGCTCCCATCTTCGGCGTTGCTGACTACGGCATCGTGGGCGATCTGTTCAAGGTCGTGCCTGAGCTGATCAAGCAGATCGAGGCAGCAAAGGCTGCTCTGTGATCGCCTGTTCCTGAGCATTGTTCAATAGCATAGCCTGAATTGTGAGAGGCCGTTGCACATTTTTGTGCAGCGGCCTCTTTTTTTGTTTTTTATAAAGGAGCTGTTGTGCCGGGTACTGCACAGCAGCTCCGATTTGCTCCACAGGAAAGGAACGCAGAAGGGAACACAGCGAAGCGCCACAAAAACGTACACAGAAACTACAATATGCAAAGCAGTGCATATAAATACAGTGATATACAAAACGAAACGCACCGAAGTGTCCCAAAAAGTGTGCGGAAGCTGTTGCACTTGGCTTGTTTTGGCGAGAAGCGCAACACAACTGTAACGTTTTCGGACTCTTTGTTACGCTTGAGTTGCGATAAAAAGGCGAGAATTTTTTAAAAAATCTGTATTTTTTCTGCAAATCAACCTCTAAACCTCTTGACGTCTGTATGGTTTTGTGATACTCTTGTGACACAAGAGTTGCGGATGTGATACGACAGAGTTGCAAACGAGTTGCAATATCCAAGATCACACTGCATAAGGCAACAGACCGGAGGCAATCTTATGAAGCGTGCAATGAGTACCGTGAAGAATATCGCAGCAGCTGCAATGACGCTGGCTGTGTTTTTTGGCTTTGCAGGCTTCAAGCCCGTCACCGCAAACGCTGCACAGGCTGCCATGCCTGCCACCGCTTCTGTGGAAGAAGAGAACTCCTACTTTGAGGAAGACGCTTACCAGCGCAGCTTCCTGACCCTGATCAATAACGAGCGTGCACAGGCTGGTCTGGCTCCTGTTGCTCTGGGCGACAGCAACCACAACGCCGCTGCAATGGAGCGTGCCGAAGAGCTGGCAGTTTCTTACTCCTACGTTCGTCCCAACGGTCAGCGCGATTTCACCGTTCTGGCAGAGAACGGCATCAGCGATGTCTCCATCGGCGAGAACTACATGGCCGGCTGCTCCACCCCCGATTCCGCAATGGATCAGTGGATGGCTACCGACTTCACCCGTGAGCGTATCCTGAACGCCGATGCTACCACCGTGAGCGTTGGCTACTATGAGGGCGGTGTTTACAATAACTATTGGGTGCTGATCTTCTCTTACCCCGAAAATTCTCACACCGAGGATTACCGTCAGGAAGTTCTGAATCTGGTCAATGCCCAGCGCGCAAAGTACGGTCTGACTGCTCTGGAAATGGGCGATGACGCGCTGACCGCCGCTGCACAGACCCGCGCCGAGGAGATCTCCGTTGTGAACTCCCACGTCCGTCCCGATGGTTCCAAGTGCTTCACCGTCCTGAAGGACTACGGCGTCACCGATACCCCCACCGGCGAGAATGCCGCATGGGGCAGCGTCTCTCCTGAAGAGGTCGTCAACGCATGGATGAACTCCGAAGGCCATCGTGCCAATATCCTGAACCCTGAGGCTCGCAAGATGAGTGTTGGTTACTACTACAACAGCAACAGCACTTGGGGCCATCAGTGGATCCAGATCTTTACCAAGTGATCAACTGCTTTCTTCTTATAAAAAGACTGGCGGGGCCGCAAGGCTTCGTCAGTCTTTTTATTTGCGCCCGTTTGTGTTATACTTATTCTGAGTTATTATCAGGAGGATCTAACGTGGAGGATTACCGCACCGTCCGGGGCACGGCCACCGGCGAATACGAAGAGAAAAAAAGCCGCTTTATCGCACAGCTTTCCTTTGCTGACAGTGAGGAAGCCGCTGTGGCCTTTCTGGAGCAGGTGCGGGCAGCCAACCGCACCGCGCGGCACAATGTGTACGCCTACCGCCTGCGGGAGGGCAACCGGGAGCGCTACTCCGACGACGGCGAACCGGCGAAGACGGCGGGCACCCCGGCGCTGGAAGTGCTGCAGCACAGCGGCCTGACCGACCTCATCGTGGTGGTGACCCGTTACTTTGGCGGGGTGCTGCTGGGCACCGGCGGCCTGGTGCGTGCTTACACCACGGCCACGGCCCGTGCGCTGGAAAATGCCGAGGTGGTCACTGTGCGCAGCGTGGTGGAGCTGCGCATGACGGTGGACTATGCTCTTTACGAGCGGGCATCCCTGCTCATTGACGCCGCCGGGGCAAAGCAGGCACCGCCGGAGTTTACAGACCGGGTCACCCTGCGCTGGCAGATGCCGGAGCATACCGAAGCCCCGCTGCTGGAGCAGCTGCGGGAACTGACCCGGGGCAGCGCTCAGGTAACGGTGTCTGACCCGTTCTACGCACCATTTTAAAAAACAAAGTCTTTTTTGCAAACCGACACGGAACTTCCCCCTTCGACACGGCCGATGTGCTACAATTGCCGTAGCGCAGCAATTGGGATCGGCTGTGCGCAGAGGGGAGGGGAGAAGCCCGAAAAACAAAAGGAGGATCTGTATGGATGTGCGCCGGAGAACCGAGGAGATCGAGCACCTTACCTTTGCGCCTTGGGCGACCTTCAGCGATGCAAGCCGCGGCAGAGTCGTGCCGGAGCCGCAGGACCCGCTGCGCCCGGTGTTCCAGCGGGATCGCGACCGGGTGCTGCACTGCAAGGCCTTCCGGCGTCTCAAGCAGAAAACGCAGGTGTTCCTCTCGCCGGAAGGTGACCTGTACCGCACCCGGTTGACCCATACGCTGGAAGTTTCGCAGATCGCCCGCACCATCGCCCGGGGTCTGCGCCTGAACGAGGATCTGACCGAGGCCATCAGCCTTGCGCATGATCTGGGGCACACTCCCTTTGGCCACGCAGGCGAAAAGGCACTGAACGCTCTCTGCCCGGACGGCTTCCACCATTATATGCAAAGCCTGCGTGTGGTAGACCGGCTGGAAAAGGACGGCGAGGGCCTTAACCTGACATGGGAGGTGCGCAACGGCATCGTTACCCACACCAAGGGCACATGGGCGGCTACCCCGGAAGGGCGCATCGTGCGTCTTGCGGATCAGATCGCCTTTGTCAACCACGATATCGAGGACGCCGTGCGCGCCGGTGTGCTGGACCCGGCCACCCTGCCCAAGGAGTGCACGGCGGTGCTGGGGCAGACTAAGTCCGCCCGCATCACCACTATGATCAACAGCATCCTCACCCACAGCGAGGAAGATGTCCGCATGGGCACCGAGGAATACGAGGCTTTTCTCGCTTTGCGGGATTTCATGTACGCCACCGTGTATGTGGACAAAAACGCCAAGCGCGAGGAGCAGAAGGTGGACAAGCTTATCGGGGAACTGTACGAGTACTACCTGACCCATGTGGATCAGATGTCCAACTTTTATGTGCAGCTGGCCTATCAGGAGGGACGGGAACGCGCCGTCACCGACTATATCAGCGGTATGAGCGACGAGTTTGCCATCCGCACCTTTGAAGAACTGTTCGTGCCCCAGAAATGGCACGTCCTTTAAAACTGGAGAGGTCGTTTAAAACAACATGATCCCACACGAATACATTGAAGAACTGACCCGCCGCACCGACATTGTGGAGCTGGTGGGCAGCTATGTGCAGCTCAAGCGCAAGGGACGGCTGTACGGCGGTCTGTGCCCCTTTCACAGCGAAAAAACGCCGTCCTTCTATGTGTACCCTGACACCCAAAGCTTTTACTGCTTCGGCTGTCAGGCAGCCGGAGATGCCATCAGCTTTGTCAAAAAGATCAACAATATCAGCAGCGGCGAGGCCATCAAGATGCTGGCTTCCCGCGCCGGTATGCCGGAGCCGCAGGAGGACGACAAGACCGGACGTCTGCGCAGCCGGGTGCTTTCTATGAACAAGGAGGCCGCGCGGTTCTTCCACGCCTGCCTGAATTCTACCGTGGAGGAGGCCCGGCAGGCGCGCGCTTACTGGCGGCGGCGCGGGCTGGACGATAAGACCATCGTCCGGTTCGGGCTGGGCTATGCCCCCAACGACGGGCAGGCTCTCTACCAGTTTTTGCGGGAGAAAGGCTACAACCAGCAGGAGCTGGACGCCAGCGGTCTGTTCAAGCGCAGCCAGTCCGGCCGCATTTACTGCCTGTTCTGGAAGCGGGTGATGACCCCTATCTTTGACCTGCGCGGCAACATCATTGCCTTTGGCGGGCGCGTGCTGGACGACTCCAAGCCCAAATATGTCAACAGCCCGGAAACGCTGGTCTACCACAAATCCGAGACGGTGTTTGCCATGCAGATCGCCAAGCGCAGCGCCTCCCGGCGGTTCGTGCTGTGCGAAGGCTACATGGATGTCATCAGTATGCAGCAGGCGGGCATCGACACAGCAGTCTGCGCCTGCGGCACGGCCCTGACCCCCGGAGCAGGTGCGCATCATCAGCGAGTATGCTGACGAGGTGATCCTGAGCTACGACTCGGACGAGGCGGGCCAGAAGGCCACCCTGCGCTCGCTGGAACTGTTCCGCAACAGCCCGGTAAAGGTGGGCGTTTTGCAGATTCCCGGCGCAAAGGACCCGGACGAATACATCAAAAAATACGGCCCGGAGCGTTTTCAGGCACTTCTGGACGGGGTGGGCAATGCGTTGGACTTCCGGCTCAAGCGCCTGCGAGACCAGTATGATCTCTCGCAGGATGCGCAGCGGCTGCAATATGTAAAGGAAGCCGTGGAGATGCTGGCCGAGCGCTCTAACCCCACTGAGCAGGAGGTGTACGCCGGGCGGCTGGCAGAGGAGACCAACATCTCCAAAACCGCCATTCTGGCGCAGCTGGGTACCGCAGCAAAGCGGGCGGGCGGCAAGTACCGCCGGGAGAAAAACCGCGAGCTGCTGCGCTCCGGTGAGATGGATCAGATCAAGGTTCCGTACAGCGCAGGCGGCAGTCAGGCGCTGGGCATCGCCAGCGCCCAGCAGCGGCTGCTGGCAGCCATCCTGCGGGAGCCTCGCTATCTGGAACTGGCCAAGCAGCAGCTGACGGCGGAGCAATTCATCCAGCCGCAGCAGAAGGAACTATACGAAGCGATGCTCAATTGCAGCCGGGAGGGTGTGGAACTCAGCCTGACTGCACTACGGGCATTTGCAAGTGAAGAAGCATTGAATGAACTGAGCCGGCTTGCGGCACAATACAGCGATGTGAACTGCACCCCGGACGATATCCGTCTGTATCTGGACAGGATCGCCCGGGGAATGCCGGTTGCTAGTAAAGCTGCTGCAATGTCCGGCGATGAGATCACACAGTATCTTCAGTCGATGCGCGAAAAAAAGCAGGGGACGCTGCCCGAACAAGACTGATCCCTGTTTTCCCTCCGGCTGGAGCTGGAGAGAAAAGGAGCAGGAATCATGCAGAAATTGTCGCAAACGGAAGAACTTGCCCGCAGCCTTGCCGCAAAGGCTCACCGTCACACCCTGACACCGGAGCAGATCAGCCGTGCTATGGAAGAAGCGGATTTTGATATTGCACAGCTGGACGAGCTTTACGCGGCGCTGGAGCAGCGGGGCGTTCATCTGGCAGAGGAGGAACCTGCCGAGCTGCCTGTGTTGGATGATGCCCAGATCGGCAGGCTGGAGAATGAGCTTTCCTCGGAGGGTGTGGCACTGGATGATCCGGTCAAGACCTATTTAAAGGAGATCGGCCGGGTGCCGCTGCTGACCGCCGGACAGGAGATGGCGCTGGCAAAGGCTGCCCGGGCAGGGGATGCAGAGGCGCGCCGCGCCTTGAGCGAGGCAAACCTGCGGCTGGTGGTATCAGTAGCCAAGCGCTATGCCGGGCGGGGCCTGCCTTTTCTGGATCTTATTCAGGAGGGCAACCTCGGCCTGATGAAGGCTGCGGAAAAATTTGAGCCGGAGCGGGGCTTCAAGTTCTCCACCTACGCAACGTGGTGGATCCGTCAGTCCATTACCCGCGCCATTGCGGATCAGGGACGCACCATCCGCATCCCGGTGCATCTGGTGGAGAGCATCAACCGGGTCAAGAAAACGGCAGGCGACCTGCTGCACAAAAATGGGCGGGAGCCTACCGTGGAGGAGATCGCCGCCGCACTGGATATGGAGCCGGACAAGGTGCGGGAACTGCTGCAACTGTCGCAGGAACCCATCAGTCTGGAAACGCCGGTGGGGGAGGAAGAGGACGCCCATCTGGAGGACTTTATTCAGGACGAGGACGCCGGTGTCCCGGTAGACGAAGCCGGGCGCCAGTTGTTGCGGCGGGAACTGCTGCACGTCCTTAAGCCTGACGCCCCGGGAGGAGAGGGTCATCACCCTGCGCTTTGGTCTGGAGGATGGCCGTGCCCGCACCCTGGAAGAACTGGGCAAGGAGTTCAACGTGACCCGGGAGCGGGTGCGTCAGATCGAAGCAAAGGCGCTGCGCAAGCTGCGCCACCCCAGCCGCGCAAAGCTGCTGCGGGATTATCTGGACGAGTGAGTATTCTATATAATAGGACAAGGCCGCTGCACGGCGTTCCGTGCGGCGGTCTCTTCTTTTTGCGGCAGGGAAGCGGAAAAGTAATACCTCCGGGCGCAAGAGCAAAGATAGACAAATTGCACAAGGGTATTATGAACAGGAACGTGCAAAATAAAAAAATCAAGTACTTGGAAAACAAACGACTACACGCTGCCGGGCGTTCGAAAACAAACCGAAAATTAAATTTATTTCGGCAAAAAACTGAAAAATGGCTTGACAACAGGGGTTTTGGGGTGTATACTGCATTAGTATCACATAATGGACTAGTGCGTCAAAAAGGGAACTGTGATGGCTGCCGCTTGAGGGGTCACCCCGAAAAGTTTGTGCAAAACGCCGAAAGGTTCCGTAGGACGCGGGTCGAATTATGTGTGTCTGCTCAAATTTGACCCGTGTATACGACATCCCTAGAGAATATAAAAGTAAGGAGTGGTTGATTTTATGGTGAAAGTCAAGCCCGTACAACTTGGCAAAACCGAACGCATGAGCTTCTCGCGCATCGACGAAGTCATCGACATGCCGAACCTGATCGAGGTCCAGAAGAACTCTTACCAGTGGTTCCTGGACGAGGGCCTGAAAGAGGTCTTCCACGATATCGGCACCATTGAGGACTACACCGGCAATCTGGCACTGAGCTTTGTGGACTTCCGTCTGGATAAGGAGCCCAAGTACAGCATCAAGGAGTGCAAGGAGCGCGACGTGACCTATGCTGCCCCCCTGCGCGTTACCGCCCGTCTGCTGAACAAGGAGACCGGCGAAGTGAAGGATCAGGAGATCTTCATGGGTGATTTCCCCGCTGATGACTGACGCCGGCACCTTTGTGATCAACGGTGCAGAGCGTGCTATCGTCAGCCAGCTGGTGCGCTCTCCCGGCGTGTTCTACGGCGATGCCAAGGATAAGGTCGGCAACGACCTGTACAGCGCCACCATGAACCCCAACCGCGGTGCATGGCTGGAGTACGAGACCGATGCCGCCAACGTGTTCTATGTCCGTATCGATAAGAACCGTAAGCTGCCCGTCACCGTGCTGTGCCGTGCACTGGGCCTGTCCTCTAACGAGGACATCCTGAACTTCTTTGGCGACGACGAGCGCATCCTCGCTACTCTGGAAAAGGATACCACCAAGAACCTCGAAGAGGGCCTGCTGGAAGTTTACCGCAAGCTGCGCCCCGGCGAGCCTCCCACGGTGGAGTCCGCTACCAGCCAGATCAACATGCTGTTCTTTGATCCGCGCCGGTACGACCTGTCTCGCTTCGGCCGCTATAAGATGAATAAGAAGCTGTCTCTGGCACGCCGCATCATGGACCATGTGGCCGCAGAGAACGTGGTGGATCCCTTCACCGGTGAGATCCTTGTCGAGGCCGACAAGAAGATCGACCGCAAGCTGGCCGAGCGGATCGATGCTGCCGGCGTGAATCTGGTCGTGCTGAAGATCGATGATCCCATGAAGGATCAGCCCCACAAGGTCAAGGTCATCACCAACGGCTGCGTGGATGCACAGGCCATCATCGACAGCTACTACCCCGCATTCAAGGGTGTGGATGTCAAGGAGTGCGGCATCAACGAGCGCTGCTGCCTCAAGGAGCTGCGCAAGATCCTTGATAACGCCTCCAGCGCCGAGGAGGTCATGGAGAGCCTGAAGAAGGATCACGACCTGCTCATCGGCCGTACCGTCACCATCGACGATATCCTGTCCTCCATCAACTACCTGAACGGCCTGGGCTACGGCATCGGCACCACCGATGATATCGACCATCTCGGCAACCGCCGCGTCCGCTGTGTCGGCGAACTGCTCCAGAACCAGTTCCGCATCGGCTTTTCCCGCATGGAGCGCGTTGTGCGCGAGCGCATGACCCTGCAGAGCCAGGATCAGAGCGTCATCACTCCGCAGGCCACTCATCAACATCCGTCCTGTGGTGGCAGCCATCAAGGAGTTCTTCGGCTCCTCTCCGCTGTCTCAGTTCATGGATCAGAATAACCCGCTGGCTGAGCTGACCCATAAGCGCCGTCTGTCCGCTTTGGGCCCCGGCGGTCTGTCCCGTGACCGCGCAGGCTTCGAAGTCCGCGACGTTCACTATACCCACTACGGCCGTCTGTGCCCGATTGAGACGCCCGAAGGTTCCAACATCGGTCTGATCTCCTATCTGGCATCTTTCGCCAAGATCAACAAGTACGGCTTCGTGGAGGCTCCCTACCGCAAGGTCAAGAAGATCTACGACGAGAACAACAATCTCATCGAGCAGGTCGTCACCGACGAGGTGGAGTATATGACCGCCGATGTCGAGGACGAGTACGTTGTGGCACAGGCCAACGAGCCGCTGGATGAGGGCAAGCACTTCATCCGTCCCCGCGTGTCTGCCCGCCGCCGCGACGAGATCTTGGAAATCGACGCAGAGAAGGTCGATTACATGGACGTTTCTCCGCGAATGATGGTTTCTGTGGCTACCGCCTTGCATCCCCTTCCTGGAAAACGATGACTGTAACCGTGCTCTGATGGGCTCTAACATGCAGCGTCAGGCTGTGCCTCTGATGGTTACCCAGCAGCCCATTGTTGCTACCGGTATGGAGTACAAGGCTGCTACCGATTCCGGCACTGCTGTGCTGGCCAAGAGCAACGGCGTTGTGGAAAAGGTCGATGCCGACCATGTTGTGGTGCGCAACGAGCAGGGCGCTCTGGAGGATTATTCTCTGATCAAGTTTGCCCGCTCCAACGCAGGCACCTGCATCAACCAGCGCCCCATCGTAGAAGTGGGCGAGACCGTCACCGCCGGTCAGGTGCTGGCCGATGGCCCGGCGATGCGCAACGGCGAGATCTCTCTGGGTAAGAACGCTCTGATCGGCTTCATGACCTGGGAAGGCTACAACTACGAGGACGCCGTTCTGCTGAACGAGAAGATCGTCCGTGAGGATGTGTACACCTCCATTCACATCGAAGAGTACGAGATCGAAAGCCGCGACACGAAGCTCGGACCTGAGGAGATCACCCGTGATATCCCCAACGTTTCTGAGGACGCGCTGAAGGACCTGGACGAGCGCGGCATCATCCGCATCGGCGCCGAGGTCAAGACCGGCGACATCCTGGTTGGTAAGGTCACCCCCAAGGGTGAGACCGAGCTGACCGCCGAAGAGCGCCTGCTGCGCGCCATCTTCGGCGAGAAGGCACGCGAAGTCCGCGATACTTCTCTGCGCGTTCCGCACGGTGAGTACGGCATTGTCGTGGACGTTAAGGTGTTCACACCCGAAAACTGCGACGAGCTGCAGCCCGGTGTGCGCCAGGTCGTGCGCTGCTACATCGCTCAGAAGCGCAAGATCAGCGTTGGCGATAAGATGGCCGGCCGTCACGGTAACAAGGGCGTTGTTTCCCGCATTCTGCCGCAGGAGGACATGCCGTTCCTGCCTGACGGAACTCCGCTGGACATCGTGCTGAACCCGCTGGGCGTCCTTCCCGTATGAATATCGGTCAGGTGCTGGAAGTCAACCTGGGCTATGTGGCAAAGGCCTGTGGCATCAAGGTCATGACCCCCGTCTTGACTCCGCCCGCGAGGCTGATATCGGCGATACCTTTGATACCGCCCGCGAGCTGTGGCACGGTGAGAATGCTCCTGCATACCCCACCAAGCTCCCCAAGATCATGGGCGAGAAGGGCCACATCATCGACTTCTCCAAGATCGACCTGATCGTGACGGCAAGACCACCGTTTACGACGGCCGTACCGGCGAAAAGTTCCCCTCCAAGGTTACTGTTGGTTATATGTACTACCTCAAGCTGCATCACCTGGTTGATGATAAGATCCACGCCCGTTCCACCGGCCCGTACTCCCTGGTTACCCAGCAGCCTTTGGGCGGCAAGGCGCAGTTCGGCGGCCAGCGTTTCGGCGAAATGGAAGTTTGGGCTCTGGAAGCTTATGGCGCGGCTTACACCCTGCAGGAGATCCTGACTGTCAAGTCCTGACGATGTTGTGGGTCGTGTCAAGACCTACGAAGCAATCGTCAAGGGCGAGCCCATCCCGCAGCCCGGCATCCCCGAGTCCTTCCGCGTTATGCTGAAGGAACTGCAGTCTCTGGGTATGGATCGTGATCGTGCAGGATAAGGACGGCAACGAGATCGATATGCGCCAGAACTTCGACGACGAAGAGACCGGCTTTGATATGCGTGATGTTGCCGGTACCGAGACGTGTGGTGCAGGAGAGCGAACTGAGGATGATTACAACATCAAGGACGCCGATGCAGGTTTCGATGATCCTTCTGTGCTGGAGGACGATAACCGGGTGCCGAGGCTCCGGCTGCTTCTGACGAAGTAGATTTTGATCTGGATACACAACACTGGCTTTTTTGGCCGCGTGCTGCGCGTGGGGTGAAGCGCCTGTGATCCTGTAACAGAAAAGCCGCCCGTATCATCGAGACAACAAGAGTTTAAGAAAGGGTTCGTTTCATGGAAAACAACGTTTTCGATTCGATCAAGATCGGCCTTGCCCTCCGGAGCAGATCCGTAACTGGAGCTATGGCGAGGTCAAGAAACCGGAGACCATCAACTACCGTACCCTGAAGCCGGAGCGCGACGGCCTGTTCTGCGAGCGCATTTTTGGACCGACCAAGGACTGGGAATGCCACTGCGGCAAGTACAAGCGCATCCGCTACAAGGGCAAGATCTGCGACCGCTGCGGCGTTGAAGTGACCAAGGCCAAGGTTCGCCGCGAGCGCATGGGTCACATTGAGCTGGCTGCGCCGGTCTCGCACATCTGGTATTTCAAGGGCATTCCGAGCCGCATGGGCCTGCTGCTGGACATCGGCCCCCGCCAGCTGGACAAGGTGCTCTACTTTGCCAACTATATTGTTACCGACCCCGGCTTTACTCCGCTGGAGAAAAAGCAGCTGCTGACCGAAAAGAATCCGCGAGATGCGTGAGCGCTATGGCGATGAGTTTAAGGCCGCCATGGGTGCTGAGGCGATCCAGGATCTGCTGAAAGAGATCGACCTGGATCAGCTGAGCGCTGAACTGACTGCTGAGGTGGAAAAGTCCTCCGGCCAGAAGCGTGTCCGCCTGCTGAAGCGTCTGGAAGTCGTGGAGGCATTCCGCATTTCCGGCAACCGTCCGGAATGGATGGTCATGGACGTGCTGCCGGTTATTCCGCCGGAACTTCGCCCCATGGTCCAGCTGGATGGCGGCCGCTTTGCGACTTCCGACCTGAACGATCTGTACCGTCGCGTGATCAACCGCAACAACCGTCTGAAGCGCCTGCTGGAGCTGGGCGCTCCCGACATCATTGTCCGCAACGAAAAGCGCATGCTGCAGGAAGCAGTTGACGCCCTGATCGATAACGGCCGCCGTGGCCGCCCGGTCACTGGCCCCAACAACCGTGCCCTCAAGAGCCTGTCTGATATGCTGAAGGGCAAGCAGGGCCGCTTCCGCCAGAACCTGCTGGGCAAACGTGTTGACTACTCTGGCCGTTCCGTTATCGTTGTCGGCCCTGAGCTGAAGATGTACCAGTGCGGTCTGCCCAAAGAGATGGCGCTGGAGCTGTTCAAGCCCTTCGTTATGAAAGACCTGGTCCAAAAGGGTGTTGCCTCCAACATCAAGGCTGCCCGTAAAAAGGTCGAGCGTGCAAAGCCTGAGGTCTGGGACTCTCTGGAAACCGTCATCAAGGGCCATCCCGTTCTGCTGAACCGTGCGCCTACGCTGCACCGCCTGGGCATTCAGGCTTTTGAGCCGGTTCTGGTCGAAGGCCGCGCAATCAAGCTGCACCCGCTGGTATGCACCGCCTTCAACGCTGACTTCGACGGTGACCAGATGGCAGTTCACCTGCCTCTGGGCGAGGATGCCTGCCGCGAGGCCAAGATGCTGATGCTGGCTTCCGGCAACCTGCTGAAACCGTCTGACGGCGCTCCTGTTACCGTTCCTACGCAGGATATGATCCTGGGCAGCTACTACCTGACCACCGTTCGTGAGAACGATGAGGGCGCGGGCAAGATCTTCCGCGACGAGAACGAGGCCCTGATGGCCTACGCCGAGCACATTGTCACCCTGCACGCACCCATCAAGGTGCGCCGCACCATGACCATTGACGGCGTGGAGCGCACCGGTCTGGTGGATGCCACCGTCGGCCGCATCATCTTCAATAACCCTGTGCCCCAGAACCTCGGTTATGTCGACCGTACCGATCCGGAGCACTGGCTGGAGTATGAGGTCAGCTTCCGCGTGACCAAGAAGACCCTGCCCGACATCATTTCCCGCTGCATGACCCGGAACGGCACCCGCAAGTGCGCTAAGATGCTGGATGCCATCAAGGCACAGGGCTATAAGTACTCCACCCTGTCCGCTATCTCCGTGGCTGTGTGCGACGCTGTGATCCCGCCCCAGAAGCAGGAGCTGATCGCCGAGGCCGATAAGAGAGATCGCCAAGGTCGGCAAGCTGTTCAACCGCGGCCTGATCTCTGAGAACGAGCGTTACACCCAGACCATCAACATCTGGCAGCAGAAGACCACCGATAAGGTCTCCAAGGCTCTGGCGGCAACAACCTGCCCAAGGACAACGAGATCTATATGATGGCAGACTCCGGTGCTCGTGGTTCTATGAACCAGATCAAGCAGCTGGCCGGCATGCGCGGCCTGCTGGCAAACACCGCCGGTCACACCATCGAGATGCCCATTCGTGCAAACTACCGCGAAGGTCTGAACATTCTGGAATATTTCGTTTCTGCCCGTGGTGCCCGTAAGGGTCTGGCCGATACCGCTCTGCGTACTGCCGACTCCGGCTACCTGACCCGCCGCATGGTCGATGTCTCTCAGGATGTCATCGTGCGCGAGATCGACTGCGGCACCACTGACGGCCTGTGGGTGTCTGAGATCCACGAGGGCAAGGAGAAGATCGAGAGCTTCCGTGAGCGTATCATCGGCCGCTATGCTGTGGGCGATGTCATCAACCCCGTCACCGGCGAGGTGATCGTGCCGGAAGGCAAGATGATCGACCTGTACGACGCCAACGACATCGAGGCAGCCGGCATCACCAAGCTGAAGATCCGCAGCCTGCTGACCTGCCGCGCCAAGATCGGTGTCTGCGCACGCTGCTACGGCAGCGATATGGCAAACGGTGAGCCGGTCCGTCTGGGCGAGTCCATCGGCGTCATCGCCGCAGAGTCCATCGGCGAGCCCGGTACTCAGCTGACCATGCGTACGTTCCATACCGGCGGTATTGCATCTGCCGAGGATATTACCCAGGGTCTGCCCCGTGTTGAGGAGCTGTTCGAGAGCCGCCGTCCCAAGAGCATGGCCATCATGAGCGAGATCTCCGGTGTCGTCTCTCAGGACGACACCAAGAAGAACGTGGTCATCAAGGTCACCGGCAAGGACGAGAACGGTGCTGAGGAAGTCAAGAGCTACTCCATCCCGTTCACTCAGCATTCCCGCGTGATGCCCGGCGACCGTGTGGAGAAGGGCGACATCATCACCCGCGAAGGTGTTCTGTATCCGCAGGATATCCTGGCCATCAAGGGTCTGGAGGACGTCCAGAACTACCTGATCAACGAGGTCCAGAAGGTCTACCGTCTGCAGGGCGTTGAGATCAACGATAAGCATATCGAAGTCATCGTCCGTCAGATGTGCCGCAAGGTGCGCGTGACCGACTCCGGCTCCTCCAACCTGATCGGCGGTGCTCTGGCAAGCCGTCTGGAGGTGGAGAACATCAATGCCGATCTGCAGAAGCGCATTGACGCTGGCGAAGAGGGGCTGAAGCTGGTGGAGTACCAGCAGGTGCTGCTGGGCATCACCAAGGCTGCTCTGGCCAACGACTCCTTCCTGTCCGCCGCGTCCTTCCAGGAGACCACCCGCGTGCTGACCGAAGCCGCCATCAAGGGCAAGGTCGACCCGCTGGCCGGTCTGAAGGAGAACGTCATCATCGGTAAGCTGATCCCCGCCGGTACCGGTCTGCCGGAGGTGCGTGAGGATCTGAAGAACCGTGAGGCTGAGCGCGATGCCGAGATCGCAGCCGAGCTGGCTGCCTCCGCACAGTAAGCGCGGCATCTGTCAGGATCTGATCCGTTAAACAAAACCGCTCCGTGGGCGAAAGCCTGCGGGGCGGTTTTTGCGTGCCAAAGGCAGCGCAGCAGGGGATGGAAAAGGCACTTTTTCTGCCAAAAACTGTCTGAAAGAAAAAATCTGGAATAAATACAAAAAAATTTGCAAAAACTGTTGACATCCGGCCGCAAAGCGGGTATTATATAACTGTTGCGCGTCCCACACAGGGATAGTGCGGCAAAAAAGTCGGAAAACATCCGATGTTCATCATTAAGAAAGGAGAAAAGAAATGCCTACTTTTAACCAGCTCGTACGCAAAGGCCGTGAGGTCCTGGTAACCAAGAGCACTGCTCCCGCACTGCTGAAGAGCTACAATTCTCAGAAGAAACAGTACTCTGATCTGAATAGCCCCCAGAAGCGTGGTGTTTGCACCGCTGTTCGTACCATGACCCCGAAAAAGCCGAACTCTGCTCTGCGTAAAGTCGCCCGTGTTCGTCTCACGAATGGTATCGAGGTTACCTCCTACATTCCGGGTATCGGCCATAACCTGCAGGAGCACAGCGTCGTACTGATCCGTGGCGGTCGTGTGAAGGACCTGCCCGGTGTGCGTTACCACATCATCCGCGGTACGCTGGATACCCAGGGTGTGGCAGGCCGTAACCAGGCCCGCTCCAAGTACGGCGCGAAGCGTCCTAAGGCCGGTGCTGCGAAGAAGTAATTGAGGAACCAACCGCCATAAACGGCTTTCCATTATATAAATAACAAGTCCGCTTAAAAGCGGAGGGTAACGGTTTATGTAAGGTCAGCTCTTTGTGACACAACGGGAGTTTTATTACTTTCGAGTACCGATGATATCATTCTGTGAAGGAGGGAAGAAAGATGCCTAGAAGAGGTAACATTGCTAAGCGCGATGTCTTAGCTGATCCTATTTACAATTCCAAGATGGTCACTCGCCTGGTCAACAGCGTTATGCTGGATGGCAAGAAGGGCGTCGCTCAGAAGATCGTTTACGAGGCTTTCTCCATGATTCAGGAAGACTGGCAACGATCCTCTGGAGACTTTCGAGAAGGCGATGGAGAACATCATGCCCAGCCTCGAGTGCAAGACCCGCCGCGTTGGTGGCGCTAACTACCAGGTTCCTCTGGAAGTCAGCCCCGCTCGCCGCGAGACTCTGGGCCTGCGCTGGTTGACTGCTTACAGCCGCAGCCGTGGTGAGAAGACCATGGCCCAGCGCCTGGCTGCTGAGATCATGGATGCTGCCAACAACACCGGTAACGCCGTGAAGAAGCGCGAGGATACTCACAAGATGGCCGAGGCTAACAAGGCTTTCGCTCATTTCCGTTATTGATCTGTTCTGTAGGAGGTTAATTTCATGGCTACACCCAGAGAAGTTTCTCTTCAGATGACGAGAAATATCGGCATTATGGCTCATATTGATGCTGGTAAGACGACGACTACCGAGCGTATCCTGTACTACACCGGCATCAACCATAAGATCGGTGAGGTCCACGATGGCGGTGCCACGATGGACTGGATGGTTCAGGAGCAGGAGCGTGGTATCACCATCACTTCCGCTGCTACCACCTGCTACTGGTCTCACTCTGAGACCCAGAAGGATCCGGTCGCGTTCAAGAAGAACCGTCACCGCATCAACATTATCGACACTCCGGGCCACGTGGACTTCACGGTTGAGGTCCAGCGTTCCCTGCGCGTGCTGGACGGTTCTGTGACCGTTCTGGCCGCAAAGGGTGGTGTCGAGCCTCAGTCTGAGACCGTTTGGCGTCAGGCTGATGAATACAAAGTCCCCCGTATGGTGTACGTCAACAAGATGGACACCATGGGTGCTGACTTCTTCCGCTGCATCAAGATGCTGCATGATCGTCTGCACGCCAACGGCGTGGCCATCCAGCTGCCTATCGGTCAGGAGGATACCTTCCGCGGTATCGTTGACTTGGTCGATATGAACGCTGAGGTCTACTACGACGACATGGGCAACGATATGCGCACCGAGCCCATCCCCGAGGATATGCTCGAGCAGGCTGAGGAGTACCGCAACATTCTGATCGAGGCTGTTGCCGAGAACGACGAAGAGCTGATGGAGAAGTACCTTGAGGGCGAGGAGATCACCCGCGAGGAACTGAAGAAGGCTATCCGCAAGGAAACCATTGCAAATACTCTGGTTCCCGTTGTCTGCGGTTCTTCCTACAAGAACCGCGGTGTGCAGAAGCTGCTGGACGCTATCGTTGACTATATGCCCGCTCCTACCGATGTTGAGGACATCAAGGGTGTGAATCCTGAGACCGAAGAGCAGGAGACCCGTCCGTCTTCTGACGACGCTCCCTTCGCAGCTCTGGCTTTCAAGATCGCTACCGACCCGTTCGTTGGTAAGCTGGCATACTTCCGTGTTTACTCCGGTAAGGTTGAGGCAGGTACTACTGTCTACAACTCTGTGAAGGACAGCAAGGAGCGTATGGGCCGCATCCTGCAGATGCACTCCAATCACCGCAAGGATATCGACTGCTGCTATGCAGGTGATATTGCTGCTGTTGTTGGTCTGAAGAACACCACCACTGGTGATACTCTGTGTGATGAGAATCATCCCATCATTCTGGAGTCCATGAAGTTCCCCGAGCCCGTTATCCGCGTTGCTATCGAGCCTAAGACCAAGGCTGGTAACGAGAAGATGGGCATCGCGCTGGCAAAGCTGGCCGAAGAGGATCCGACCTTCAAGACCTACACCGATGAAGAGACCGGCCAGACCATTATTGCTGGTATGGGCGAGCTGCACTTGGAGATCATCGTTGACCGTCTGCTGCGCGAGTTCAAGGTTGAGGCAAACGTGGGCGCACCCCAGGTTGCTTACCGTGAGACCATCCGCAAGGAGGCCAACCAGGAGACCAAGTACGCACGTCAGTCCGGTGGTAAGGGCCAGTACGGTCACGTCAAGATCAAGATCGAGCCCAACGAGCCCGGTAAGGGTTACGAGTTCGTTAACGCCATCGTTGGCGGCGCGATTCCGAAGGAGTACATCCCGGCTATCGACAACGGTATTCAGGGTGCTATGAAGGCTGGCGTTCTGGCTGGCTATCCTGTCGTTGACGTTAAGGTCACCCTGTGGGATGGTTCTTATCATGAGGTCGACTCCTCTGAGATGGCCTTCTCCATTGCGGGTTCTATGGCATTCAAGGATGCTATGCGCAAGGCGGATCCCATCATCACCGAGCCTATCATGAAGGTTGCTGTTATCGTTCCCGATGAGTATCTGGGCGATGTTATCGGCGACCTGAATGCACGCCGTGGTCAGATCCAGGGCATGGAAGCTATGGCTGGTACCCAGCGTGTCAACGCATTTGTGCCTCTGGCTCAGATGTTCGGCTACGCTACCGACCTGCGTTCCAAGACTCAGGGCCGTGGCCAGTATGTCATGGAGCCGTCTCACTACGAGCCGGTGCCCAAGAACATTGCTGACCAGATCATTGCTGGCCGTACCAAGGGCTAAGCGCTGAAAAGCATGAGAATTTTGCCGGGGTAGTGTAACTCCGGCAAAATTTCCTGTAAAAGCACTTGATTTTACAGGGCAAATTTAGTAGAATAGCCTTGCAGTGCAATGTCTGCATTTTGCAGGGTTGTTGTAACCAATATCAAAACCTAAATTAAGGGAGGATATTCCAATGGCTGAAAAGGCAAAGTTCGACCGTTCTAAGCCGCATGTTAACATCGGCACCATCGGTCACGTTGACCACGGCAAGACCACTCTGACCGCTGCTATCACCAAGTACTTGGCTCTGAAGGGTGACGCAGAGTTCATGGACTACGCTAACATCGATAAGGCTCCTGAGGAGCGCGCTCGTGGTATCACGATCAACTCCGCTCACGTTGAGTATCAGACCGAGAAGCGTCACTACGCTCACGTTGACTGCCCGGGCCATGCTGACTACGTCAAGAACATGATCACCGGTGCTGCTCAGATGGACGGCGCTATTCTGGTCGTTGCTGCTACCGACGGTCCCATGCCCCAGACCCGTGAGCACATCCTGCTCTCCCGTCAGGTCGGCGTTCCCTATATCGTCGTGTTCATGAACAAGTGCGACCAGGTGGACGACGAGGAGCTGCTGGATCTCGTCGAGATGGAGATCCGTGAGCTGCTGAACGAGTACGACTTCCCGGGCGACGATACCCCGATTATCCGTGGTTCCGCTCTGAAGGCTCTGGAGGCTCCCAACGATCCCGAGGATCCTGCTTACGCTTGCATCAAAGAGCTGATGGACGCTGTTGACTCCTATATCCCCAACCCGGATCGTGAGGAGGACAAGCCTTTCCTGATGCCCATTGAGGATGTCATGACCATTTCTGGCCGTGGTACCGTTGCTACCGGTCGTGTTGAGCGTGGTATTGCCAAGGTTGGCGATGCTATGGAGATCGTCGGCATCAAGCCCGATCGTCTGAGCACCACCATCACCGGTCTGGAGATGTTCCGTAAGTCTCTGGACTTCGCTGAGGCTGGCGATAACATCGGCGCTCTGCTGCGTGGTGTTGATCGTTCCCAGATCGAGCGTGGCCAGGTTCTGGCTAAGCCCGGTTCTGTGCACCCCCACAACGTCTTTGAGGCTCAGGTGTACGTGCTGTCCAAGGACGAAGGCGGCCGTCACTCCCCGTTCTTCAACAACTACCGTCCGCAGTTCTACTTCCGTACCACCGACGTCACCGGCGTCATCACCCTGCCGGAAGGCACTGAGATGTGCATGCCCGGCGATAACGTCATGATGCCCTTTGGGCTTTTTTTCAGCTTGTTGATGACATCCTGGCCGATGCCGGTGTCGTCTACCAGACTGACGAACGTGGGCCGCAGCTCCACATTGGCAATGTCCTCCGCCACGTTGCGGCTCACACCGCCGTGCACTTGCTCTACCCGGCCGGCATTCCGTCCGCCCGGGATATAGGTGGAGAGGGGATAGCCCTTGATGTCCACAAACACCGCGCCAATTACAACGATTCCCATAGTGTTTTCCTTTCCTGTTCCGATTCAGATTATCTTTATTGTATCGGGTTTGCAGGGCGGGGTCAAGAGCAAAGGGCAGCAAAAAGCACGCGGAGCCCAAAGGCCCCGCGTGCGGTGGGAATCAGAATTTAGCTGTCCATATGCTGCTCCACAAAGTTATCTACCATTTTATCCAGCTGGCAGATCGCGTGCTCGGCACCTTTGGCCAGTTTGCGGGCGGTGCGCTTGACCTGCCGCTGGTTCTGGGTAGCGGCCATGGTGCCCACGGCGCCCAGCGCGGCTCCGGCAGCCATGCCCACCAGCAGGGAGCCGGTGGGGCTGGAATGAGATGTGTTTTTCATGGGGACTCTCCTCTCTGTTCACAAATTTTTCAGGCGATGTTCCTAGTATTTCCGCCAAAGAATCCACTATGCGCTTTTTTTGCGCAGGAAAATGTGGTATACTGTATCATACGCTGATAAAATCGGCTTGGTGTGTGCACCGTGCCGGACAGCGCATTCTGCGAAGGAGGCTTCTTTTTTGCTGAAATTGACGGAACCGAAGAAAGTTCTCTGCATCCACGATCTTTCGGGGGTGGGGCGGTGCAGCCTGGCAGTCATCCTGCCGGTGCTGTCGGTCATGGGCGTGCAGCCTGTGGCGCTGCCCACCGTGGTGCTCTCGACCCATACGGGCGGGTTTGGCACCCCGGCCCGGCTGGACGGCTGTGATTACGGCATGGCCGCGCTGGAGCATTACCGGGAGCTGGGACTGGAATTTGACTGTATTTATACCGGATACCTCGGTGGCGAGGCCCAGGCGGCGATTGCGGAAAAAGCCTTTGACCTGTGGCCTGCGGCCAAGAAAGTGGTGGACCCGGTGATGGGGGATAACGGCAAGGCCTACTCCACCGTGACCCCGGAATTCATCGACCGGATGCGGACCCTCTGCCAGCGGGCAGACCTTATTCTGCCCAACGTGACAGAAGCCGGGCTGCTGCTCCGGAAAGAAACGTTCCCGGAGAATTTCGACGAGGCTGGGGCCCAGGCTTTGGCCGACGAGCTGACCACGCTGACCCCGGATGCCATCGTTACCGGGGTGGCCATGGGAAAGTACATTGGCTGCGCGGGTGCGGGCCGGGACCGTTTTGTCATCAAAAAGCTGCACATTGAGCGGAGCTTCCCCGGCACGGGAGATCTGTATGGGGCAGTGCTCATCGGCTCGCTCATTCAGGGCAATGTCATGAGCGCGGCGGCGGACAACGCGGCGGAGTTCGTCTCCCTGGCCATCCAAGACGCCCGCCGACCAGGATACCCGCTTCGGTGTCTGGTTTGAGCCGCTGCTGCCCCGCCTGTGCCCGCTGCGGGAGCTTTAAGGGGGCGAGCCGATGGAACATAAACCGACGCTGAATATCGTGCTGGTGGAGCCCCGCATCCCCCAGAACACCGGCAATGTGGCCCGCACCTGTGCCTGCACGGCCTGCCGGCTGCATCTGGTGGGGCCCATGGGCTTTGCCATTGAAGACAAAAAGCTCAAGCGCGCCGGGCTGGATTACTGGCACTACCTCGACATCCATTACTATGATGGATTGGAGGACTTTTTTGCCAAGAACGAGGGCCCGTTTTACTACTTTACCACCAAAGCGCCTCAGCGCTACACCGACGTGGCCTACCCGGACGGGGCGTATCTCGTCTTCGGGCGGGAGGACGCGGGCCTGCCGGAGGCTTTGCTGGCGGCCAATCAGGAGCACTGCGTCCGGATGCCCATGCGGGACACCTGCCGCAGCCTGAACCTTTCCAACAGTGTGGCGGTGGGCGTGTATGAAGCCCTGCGTCAGTGGGATTTCCCGGAGCTGCTGGACCATGGCCACCTGCGCGACTATGAATGGAAATGAGGAAACTATGAGCAAAATTGCAATTTTGACCGATTCCTCCTGCGATATCCCGCAGGAGCTGGCCGAGAAGTACGGCATTGACATTATGGGCTTCCACATTCTGCTGGACGATGTGGACTATGTGGAGCGGGAGAGCTGCACCAACATTGAATTTTATGACAAGATGCGCGCTGCCAAGGGCATCCCCTCCACGGCGGCCATCACCCCCATCCAGTTCTGTGAGCAGTATTGCAAGTATGTGGACGAGGGCTACACGGATGTCATCCATGTGCCCATCAACAAGTCTGGCTCCTCCACCTACAACAACGCCGTGATGGCACAGGGAATGCTGCGGGAAGAGCGCCCGGAGCACCACCTGAAGATCCACCTCATCGACCCCCACACCTACTCCATGGTGTTTGGCTGGTACCTGTGTGAGATGGCCCGCAAGCTGCGCAACGGCGCGGAGATCCCCATGGTCATCCACGAGTTTGAGGACAAGATGAACCGGATGGAGATCATCCTGGGACCCTACAGCCTCAAGCAGATGAAGAAGAGCGGACGCATTTCCGCCGCCGCCGCTGTCATGGGCGAGCTTATGGGCATCCGGCCCATCATTACCCTCATCGACGGCAAGACCAAGGTGGAGGGGGAAAGTGCGCGGCGACGACAAAGTGGTGCCTGCGATGATCGAGCTGTGCAAGAAGCGCGCCGGGGATGTGGAAGACTTTGATTATATGATCGGTCACACCAACATCCCGCAGGCGGCAGAGCTGGAAAAGGCCTGCAAGAAAGCCTTTGGCAAAGACCCGCTTATCACCTTTACGCTGGGCGGCGTCGTTTCTGCCAACACCGGCCCCGATACCCTGGCGCTGGTGTATGTGGGCCACGCAAGAGACTAAAAATACGCCCTCTCCGTCTCGCAAATGCTCGACAGCTCCCCCAAAGAGGGAGCCAAGTCTTGCCTCTCCCTTTGGGAGAGGTGCGGAGCAAAGCGAAGCGGAGAGGGCTTTTTGTTGCATTCTCATCATTTTTATGCTATAATTCTCTCTGCTGTGCCTGGTGCACAGCTCCAAAGAGCAACTTAGGATTTTAGGCTCCCCGGTGTGTCTCGAACCACGCCGGGCCAAACCCACAGGGGCTGGCGGTCCCTGTGCGGTCAAAATTCATTCCGCCGGAGTAGAATATGAAAAATAATGTTTCCGTCCGCAAACTGGCCCGCTGCGCGGTGGTGGCAGCCCTGTACGTTGTGCTCTGCATGGCGCTGCAGCCGCTCTCTTACGGTGCTGTGCAGGTGCGTGTGGCCGAGGCGCTGTGCCTGCTGCCGGTGTTCGGTGCAGAGTACATCGTGGGCGTGGTGCTGGGTTGCTTTTTGGCAAACCTGCTGGGCTCCACCATCGTGGATGTGATCTTTGGCACACTTGCTACCCTGCTGGCCTGTCTTGTCACCTACAAGCTGCGCAATGTCCGCATCGGCGGGCTGGCAATCCCGGCCTCGCTGCCTCCGGTGGCGTTCAATGCCGTGATCATCGGCATTGAGATCGCGGTGCTCTTCCCGGAGCCGGGCTCCTCGGCTCCGCTCTGGCTGGCCTGCATCACCAACGGCATCTCCGTTGGTATCGGCGAGCTGATCAGCTGCACGGTTCTGGGTGTGCTGCTGGTGAAGATCATTGAATCCAACACCGCCCTGAAAAAGGTTATTTTTGAGTAAGCCCTCACAAAAGGAGGAAGCCATGCAGGCAAACGGTATGATCTTCTGGGACTGGAACGGTACTTTGATGGATGATGTTGATTTTACCCACAGCTGCCTGAACTGGATGCTGGAGACCCACGGCTACCCCCAGCGGTATGACCTTGCCGAATACCGGGAGATCTTTGGTTTCCCCATTGAGGAATATTACCTCCGCGCCGGGTTCGATTTTGCGCGGCACCCCTACCCGGAACTTGCCGCACGCTTTATGGAGCACTACAACGCCGGAGTCGAGCGGCATTGCCCTGCCATGGCAAACGCCGCCGCCACGCTGGCAGAGCTCCAGCGCCGGGGCTGGCAGCAGGCTGTGCTTTCCGCCTCCCGCCGTGATTACCTGATCGAGCAGGTATCCGCCCGGGGTCTGCAAGGCTTTTTTACCGAGTTGCTCGGCCTTGCGGACATTTACGGCGTAAGCAAGGTACAGGTGGGCAAAGACTGGCTACGGAACAGCGGGGTGGACCCTGCCGCATGCGTGATGGTGGGGGATACAACCCACGATGCCGAGGTGGCGGCTGCCATGGGGACAAAATGCGTCCTCTGCACCAGCGGGCACCAGTCCCGCGCCCGGCTGGAGGCCGTGTGCGCCCATGTCATCGACGACATAAGCCAGCTGCCCGGGGCGCTGGAAACCCTTTAAAAACCGAAGACAAAAACCGACAGCGTCCGCGCTGATATGTACCCCTAATACTGGACACCCAGTATTGGGGGTATTTTTTTTATGAAATACAGCTATGAGTACAAAAGGCAATGCGTGGAATTGTATCGGCAAGGAAAGTGGCCTGAAACTCCAGAAGGAGTAAGCAAAAATCGATTTCATCATGCAGTTGTTGAATGGCATCGTCTAGAAAAATCCTGCGGAACAGAAGCACTGCGGCATAAAAAGCAGAACAAAGCATGGACAGCGGAGGAAAAATACGAACTGGTAGCTAAAGTTTTAGCTGGTGCGTCATGTACGGAAGCAGCAATAGCGGCAGGAATTGACAGTGGTCTCTTGTATAGGTGGGTCAAATGTTATAGAATGAAAGGGTATGAAGGACTGGCTGCACAACAAAAGGGACGACCACCCAAGGAGCCTGCCATGAAGAAGCAAATAGTACCAGCAGAACTGACCCCGTCTGAACGAGAAGAGATGATTCGGCTTAGAGCAGAGAATGAGCGTCTGAGAGCGGAGATTGCCGTCGTAAAAAAAGAGATTGCCTTGAGAGAAGAGAGATGCGCAGCGCAACTCAAGGCGAAAAAGCTGCGCTCGTCCAAGAACTCCGCAAAGAAGGACACAGACTGAATGATTTGTTAGATGCAATCGGGCTGTCCAGATCAACGTATTATTATGAACTCGGCAGAACGGATAAAGTTGAAGAAAGAAATGCTGAGTTATCGTCTAAAATCACTGCTATTTTCAATGAGAACAGAAAAAGATACGGCGTGAGACGGGTACACCATGAACTTCTGAACCGTGGGTTTCAGGTGAATCACAAGCGTGTTCAGCGAATTATGAACCAACTTGCACTGTTTGGCAAACGTCCCAAAGAAAAGTACCATTCTTATAAAGGCGATGTAGGAAAGGTTGCTGACAACATTATCAATCGGGATTTCAGTACCGAGAAGCCCCTGCAAAAATGGACAACCGATGTGTCACAGTTCAATCTGTCTTGGGGCAAGTGCTATATTTCTCCGATTCTGGATATGAATACAAATGAGATTGTTTCTTACAATCTCTCCACCAGCCCGAACATAGAACAAATCAAGGATATGCTGAATAAAGCGTTTAAACGGTTTCCGTCAACCCAAGGGCTGATTATGCACTCAGATCAAGGCTGGCAGTACCAGCACGCATTCTACCGCAATGAACTTCAGAAACACGGAATCATTCAATCCATGTCCAGAAAAGGTAACTGCTATGACAACTGTATTATGGAGACCTTCTTTGGTAGATTGAAAAATGAAATGTTCTATGGTTTTGAGAAAGATTATCCTTCCTTTGAAGCATTCTCCAAAGCTATTGCCGATTATATCGACTATTACAATAACAGCAGAATCCAAGCGAAAACAAAATGGATGTCTCCCTCTAAATTCAGGGAAACATCCATGATGGAATCTTAATTATTCAATTTTGATCCGGTGTCCAGAAAACCGGGTACATATCACGCTTTGCAAAGAGTACGGGCGCTGTTTTATTTTGGAAAAGATGCGGCAAAGAGACGCCGATGGGAATGATTTTACAGAAAGTTCATTCAAAACACCGGAAAAACAGGGGAGTTGGATTTGACGGCTCTGCGGGTTTGGTGTATCATATATCTGTATGTTAGTTTTCCGCACGGGCAGGCTTCTGCCCGGATTTTTGATAGACGAGGTGTGATCAATGTCCCTTGCTGAAAAACTCTTTGGCAGCTTCTCGGACCGAGAGCTGAAAAAGATTAACCCCTGACCAAGCAGGTGCTGGCACTGGAGCCCAAGTATCAGGCCATGTCCGATCCTGAGCTGCAGGCCCAGACCCCGGCCTTGAAAGAAAAACTGGCTGCTGGCTCCACGCTGGACGAGATCCTGCCGGATGCTTTTGCCGTCTGCCGTGAGGCTGCTTGGCGTGTGCTGGGCATGAAGCATTTCCCCGTGCAGGTCACGGGAGGCATCGCCCTGCACCGGGGCGACATCGCTGAGATGCAGACCGGTGAAGGCAAAACGCTGGTGGCAACCCTGCCCGCCTACCTGAACGCTCTGACCGGCGAGGGCGTGCATATCGTGACCGTGAACGACTACCTGGCCAAGCGCGACAGCGAGTGGATGGGCAAGCTTTACCGCTGGCTGGGCCTGACCGTGGGCCTCATCGTGCAGGGGCTGGACGGCGATGCCCGCCGCCGTGCTTACAATGCCGATATCACCTACGGCACCAACAACGAGTTTGGTTTTGACTACCTGCGCGACAACATGGTGACCTACAAGGACAACATGGTGCAGCGCGGCCATGTGTATGCCATCGTCGATGAGGTGGACTCCATCCTCATTGATGAGGCCCGCACGCCGCTGATCATTTCCGGCCGGGGCGAGGACTCCTCCAGCCTGTACACCCAGGTGGACCGCTTTGTCCGCACCCTGCGCAAGAGCGTGGTGGTGGAGCTGGAAGACAAGGTGGAGACCGATGAGCAGGCCGATGGCGATTACGTCGTGGACGAAAAGCACAAGACCTGCACCCTGACGGCCAAGGGCATCCAAAAGGCCGAGGAATACTTCAAGATCGAGAACCTGGCCGCCGCCGAGAACATGACCCTGGCCCACCACATCGACCAGGCCATCAAGGCTTACGGCGTCATGCAGCGGGATATCGACTATGTGGTCAAGGACGGCGAGGTCATCATCGTCGATGAGTTCACCGGCCGTCTCATGATCGGCCGGCGGTACAACGAAGGCCTCCACCAGGCCATCGAGGCCAAGGAGGGCGTGAAGATCGCCGCCGAGAGCAAGACGCTGGCCACCATCACCTTCCAGAACTACTTCCGCATGTACAAGAAGCTGTCCGGTATGACCGGTACGGCCAAGACGGAGGCCACCGAGTTCACCGAGATCTACGGTCTGAACATCGTTACCGTCCCCACCAACCGCCCTGTCATCCGCAAGGATTACCCGGATGCCATCTACAAGACCATCAACGGCAAATACAAGGCGGTCATTGAGCAGGTGCTGGAGTGCCATAAGAATGGCCAGCCGGTGCTGGTGGGTACCGTCAGCGTGGAGAAGAGCGAGACGCTGGCCAAGATGCTCCAGCGCTACACCCGGGATTTCAACGTCCTGAACGCCAAGAACCACGAGCGTGAAGCGGAGATCGTGGCGCAGGCCGGCAAAAAGGTGCCATTACCATTGCCACCAACATGGCAGGCCGTGGTACCGATATCATGCTGGGCGGCAATGCCGAGTTCATGGCCAAGGCCCAGATGCGCAAGGAACACTTCTGCGAAAACCTGCTGAACCCGGAAAAGCCCGAGGATGCCGACCCCAGTGCCGTGGAGCTGCTGCTGACCGAATCCGACGGCCACGGGGAAACCACCGACGAGAATGTTCTGGCAGCCCGCAAGCGGTTTGAGGAGCTGTACGCTCAGTACAAGCCCGCCATTGAGGCCGAGGCCGACGAGGTGCGCACGGCAGGCGGCCTGTTCATCATCGGCACCGAACGGCACGAGAGCCGCCGCATCGACAACCAGCTGCGGGGCCGTGCCGGCCGTCAGGGCGACCCGGGTGCTTCCCGCTTCTACCTGAGCCTGGAAGATGACCTGATGCGCCTGTTCGGCGGCGACCGTGTGGCGGGCTTGATGGATACCCTCAAGATCGACGAGGACACCCCCATCGAGAACCGAATGATCACCAACACCCTCGAAAGTGCCCAGAAGAAGCTGGAGGGCCGCAACTTTGAGATCCGAAAGAACGTGCTGAAGTACGACGACGTCATGAATCAGCAACGCGAGATCATCTACGGCCAGCGCCACAAAGTGCTGGACGGCGAAGACATCTCCGCTGAGATGCACAAGATGCTGCGGGAGAACATCGACTCTTCCTGCGCCCAGTTCCTGGCGGGCGATGTCAAGGATGAGTGGGACTTTGGTGCTCTCCGCCGTCACTATCAGGGCTGGCTGACCACCGATGCCGACTTCCATTACACGGTGGAGGATTATGACAGCCTGAGCCGCGAGGGCATCGCCGATCTGCTGTATGACCGCGGCATGGATGTCCTCAACGATAAAGAGCAGCGCTACGGTGCCCCCCCCATGCGGGAGCTGGAGCGTATCTGCCTGCTCAAGTGTGTAGACCGCCAGTGGATGGACCATATTGATAATATGGATCAGTTGCGGCAGGGCATTGCGCTGCGCGGCTACGGCCAGAAAGACCCCGTGGTCGAATACCGCATCGAGGGCTTTGATATGTTTGACCAGATGGTGGATTCCATCCGGGAGTCCAGCATCAAGATGCTGCTGACCATCGAGGTGCGGAAAGCCGGTGCCGCTCCCAAGCGGGAGCAGGTGGCCAAGCCTACCGGAGAGGGCTTTGTGCCCGGCAACGGTGCTCCCGGTGCCAAGGGTGCCCCCAAGGGCCAGCCGGTGCGGGTCATCAAGATCGGCCGCAACGACCCCTGCCCCTGCGGCAGCGGCCTCAAATGGAAAAAGTGCACCTGTGCACAGTACCATCCGGACGGAGCTGGTAACACGCAGGAGTAACATAAGATCATCCGCCCTCTCAGCTGCCTGAGAGGGCGTTTTGCAAAGGAGCGATGTTTGGATGATGAAGCCGAATGAATTGCTGGATGAAGCCAAGACCTTGCAGCCTCAGCTGCAGAAATGGCGGCGGACGATCCACCGCAACCCGGAGGTGGGCTTTGACCTGCCCAAGACCAAGGCGCTGGTCAAGCAGGCCCTGACCGAGATGGGCTATGCGCCGCAGGACTGCGGCAGGGCGGGTGTCCTCGCGCTGGCCGGGGAAAGCGCCCGGGCAAGACCATCCTGCTCCGGGGCGATATGGACGCCCTGCCCATCTTTGAGGAGTCCGGAGAGGTGTTTGCCTCCGAGGTGCCGGGCAAGATGCACGGCTGCGGCCACGATATGCACACGGCCATGATGCTGGGTGCGGCAAAGCTGCTGAAAGAGCACGAGGAGGAGATCGAAGCGCACTGTCAAGCTGGAATTCCAGCCGGCCGAAGAGATTTTCCAGGGCTCCCCGGATATGATCTCCAACGGCCTGCTGGAAAACCCGAAAGTGGACGCGGCGGTCATGTTCCATGTGCTGGCCGGGATGCCTCTGCCTCTGGGCGAGGTGATGGTGCCGGGCGGCGGCATCACCATGGCAAGCTGTGAGCAATACCACATTGTGGTGCATGGCAAAGGCGGCCATGGTTCCATGCCGGAAAACTGCATCGACCCCATTACGGCCGCGGCCCATATCCACATTGCATTGGAGGAGATCAACGCCCGGGAACTCTCCCAGAATGATTTTGGCGTGCTGACCACCGGGCGGTTTGCGGCGGAGCTGCTTCCAATGTCATCCCGGACACCGCCGAGATGTGGGGCACCATCCGCACCACCGACCCCGACAACAAGACCGGGGCGTTCATCCGGCAGCGGATGACGGAGATTTCCGAGGGCGTGGCAAAGGCGTTCCGCTGCACAGCGGAGGTGGAGTTCTCGGACTACTGCCCCTGCATGATGGTGGACAAGGCCCTGGCACAGGATGCCATGACCTATATGACCGACCTGCTGGGGAAGGGTGCCATGGATATGGCCCCGCTCACGGGTGGAAAACCTGGCGGCGGCAGTGAGGACTTTGCATTCGTGAGCCATGAGGTGCCCACGGTGAGCATGTTTTTGGCCTGCGGCAGCCCGGAGCGGGGCTACCGCTACGGCCAGCACCACCCCAAAGTCCGGTTTGATGACAGCGTCCTCTGGGAGGGCAGCGCGGCGTACAGCTACTTTGCGCTGCGCTGGCTGGAGGGACACCGGTAAGCCGAAAAACAGGAAGTGTGAAAAGGAGGAGCATCCGTGCTGAAGATCGCCGTGGTGGAAGACCAGACCGAGGTGCGGGAGAGCCTGTGCCAGTTCATCCGGCAGTACGCCGGGGAGCAGGGCCTGCAGGCGGAAGTGGAACCCTTTGCGGACGGGGGGCCGTCATTGCTGAGGGGTACCAGCCCGGGTATGACATCATTTTTCTGGATGTGGTGCCCCGGCTGGGCGGCTGGGCGGCGGAGCCATCCCGTGGGATGTGGTGCTGGTGTTCGTTACGAACATGGCGCAGTGCGCCATCCGCGGGTATGAGGTCGACGCGCTGGATTTTGTGCTCAAACCGGTCAATTATTACCAGTTCAGCACCAAGCTGGCCCGCGCTTTGCAGCGGGTGCAGCGCCGCAAAGGCGGGCAGATTGCATTACAGACCGCTGGGGGCGTGCAGCTGCTGAACACCGAGGACATCTACTGGCTGGAAACGCGGGACCGTATGCTGCATTACCATACCTCCACCGGGGTATGGTCCGTGCGTTCCAGCCTGCAAAATGCTGAAAAGCAGCTGGCCCCCTACCACTTTGCCAAATGCAACCAGTGTTACCTTGTCAATCTGCGGTATGTGCGGGCGGTCCAGAACGATATGGTCCAGGTTGGGGAGGACCGGCTGGAGATCAGCCGCCGCCAGCGGGCTGCCTTCCTGGCTGCGGTCGCCGCCTATGTTGGGGGTGCCATGTAATGCTGCCAAATCTCCAACAATTTCTTTCTCTTCTTGTCTGTGGGATACAGCTTTGGGGCGCAGCACTGACCTACTGGCTCCCGCTCCGGCACTCGCCGCACTTTTGGCAGCGGGCGCTGCTTTGCCTGATTCCCTCCATTCCCCTTTCCACATTTTTATTATGGGTGGATTACACGCCTTCCTCGCTGTTCCTGCGGGCGGGGGCGTAT